>JACKQG010001564.1_pt1 | contig 31368 bp, 25 predicted proteins | sample 8237621 | NCBI WGS metagenome assembly JACKQG01 (sample SAMN15677084, study PRJNA649215) | marine metagenome | biome: marine; feature: Black Sea; material: saline water; isolation source: suspended particulate matter (SPM) from the Black Sea western gyre | collected 2013-06-09/2013-06-10 | depth... | reverse complement strand
GGGACATGGGATGCTCCTTGGCGGCACACTGCCGCATTTTGGATCATTCAAAAAGGGCATCCCACCCGCAACCCGGCCCTTTGCACATCCAACTCCATGGGACGTCAGTGAATCAGTTCCAAGTTCTTTGCATGGTAGAGCAGGTTATTGAGTACCGTCACGGCAAGATTAGCCGTGCGCCCGGTTAAGCACCGGGAGAGCCGCTCGGTTCTAAATCCAATGATTTGCGCGGTGCTGACGCGGTTAATGGGAATGGCCCCAAGCCACGCCTCCCATTGCCTAAGGAACACCTCCTCCGTCTTGATGGTACGCTCCCGTTTCTGGTGTCGCACAGCCTCAATGTAGGCCGGCCAAAACTCCGGGAAAAGTGGCACGTTCTTCTTCCTCATGTTGAGCTCTGGAGGCTCTGTACGAATCCGGGCCAACGCCTCTCTGGCTTCACTTAAGCTGGAAGCATTCAGAGCCAAGCGCCGTTCCCGTTTGCCCCCGTCTGGATCCTCAACCGAGATGCGCGCGTAGTAGGTGTTGCCGCGCAGCCACAGCCCCCTTACCGGTTGGCCGCGACGATCCACGACCTTGGTGAATTGCCTGTTTCTGGGAGGCCCGAAAAATCCAAACCGGCACCCAAACCGGCACCGCCCTGTTTTTGATGATGATGAGACATACTTGTTGTGTTTAAAACAAGTTGTCGGAAGCACCTGTTAGCATTGGCTAAAACAGATGGTGCCCGCGGCAAGAGTTGAACTTGCACCCCATTGCTGGGACTTGAACCTGAATCAAGCGCGTCTACCAATTCCGCCACGCGGGCATCGTGGGAATCCCCGAAAACGGGGCCGGACTTCGTACCCACACGCAGCCCAAGGTGCAAGCACAATCCCCCCAAGCGCTTGGCCAAGCGGGCAACCGGCGGCTTGACCTCCGGGACACTCTCTCACATGATGCCCCGCCCGATTTACGGAATTACACTTTAAACCCAACTGAACCATGAGTGCACCCAAGTTACACAACGCCATGTGGCCCGGACTTGTCGGCAAGGGCGACGACGAAGGCCAAGAGCCGCCGATCAGCCTCGAGCATATGCTCGACCTCTCCGCCGCCGCCGAGGTGGACGGACGGAAGTTTGACGGCATCGACTACTTCCTGTTCCTGCCGCACACCAATCCCGAGGCCACCGATGATGAGTTGAAAGGCATCGCCGATCTCATCGCCGGCAAAGGATTTGACATCGGCTCGCTGGTCGCACCCATTTGGCCCGGCACCGTGGGCGACTCGGCAATGGGTACGGCCGAGCAGCGCGGCAAGTTTCTCGACGCAGTGAAGATGGCGTGTCGCATCGCCAAGATTTTCAATGAACACGGCGCGCGCAAGTACGGCGTGATCCGCATCGACTCCGCCGAGTTTGGCGTGGAGAAATGGCGCGAAGATTCTGCCGCGAACACCGCGCAAATCATCGAAACGTTCAAAGAAGCCGCAACGATCGCCGCCGATCACGGTGAGCGCTTGGCCGCCGAGGGGGAAATCTGCTGGGCCGGCATGCATAGCTGGAAGGACATGCTCGACATCCTCGAGGGCGTCGGCATGCCGGAAGCGCTTGGCTTCCAGGCTGACCTTGCCCACACCTACCTTTACACCCTCGGCTACAACGCCCCCGAGCACGCGCTCGTGCAGGAAGGCTACAGCGACGAGGAATTCTGGCCGGCGTACGAGAAGATGACCGACGCGCTCCGCCCGTGGACCATCGACTTCCACGTCGCCCAAAACGACGGTGAGGTGCACGGTGCCGGCAGCCACGACAAGACTGGCAAACATTGCCCCGCCGACGATCCCAACGGCAAACTGGATATCACCCGCTGCTCCGGCTACTGGCTCAAGGACGCCGCCGACCGTGGCATCAAACACATTTGCTGGGACGGCTGCATGTTCCCCAACGCCACCCTTGAGAATCCGGACACGTGGAACACCATCCTCAAGGCGATGATCGACGTCCGCGACGCCCACGGCTGGAATTAATTCTCCACCGTGCTATAGTGCCGCCATGCAGTTCCGTTTTACATTTCAATTCTGGCAGGACGATGGGTGGTACGTTGGCAAGCTCAAGGAAGTGCCCGGTGTGTTCAGTCAAGGCGAAACGCTTGAGGAACTGGAAGTCAACATCGCCGACGCCTACCGGCTGGTGATGGAGGACACCGCCGCAACCTCGTGAGACTCGTTCACCCTCATCCGACCTACGGCCCCCTTCTCCCTGAGGGAGAAGAAACCCGAAACGGAATGCGCTTGGCCAAGCTCCCTCTCCCAGCGGGAGAGGGTCGGGGTGAGGGAGAACGCGGAAAATCATAGTGAAATTCGGCACGCTGTTTATTTATTCATTGAAATAATAATTATACTTTTTTATGATCGAAAAGAAATCACTCAACATTGGATTGGTGGGTTACGGCTTCATGGGCCGCACCCACTCGAACGGCTACAAGCGCGTTAGCGACTTTTTCCCGGATCTCGGCCACCGCCCGGTGCTCAAGGCCGTGTGCGGCCGCACGGAGGATCGCACCAAGGCGTTCGCTGAACAGTGGGGCTTCGAAAGTGTCGAAACCGACTGGCGCGAGTTGGTCAAGCGCGACGACATCGACGCGATCGACATATGCACGCCGAATGACCAACACGCCGAAGTGGCCATCGCCGCCGCCAAGGCGGGCAAAATGGTGCTGTGCGAAAAGCCATTGGCCCGTACCGCCGAGGAAAGCTCACCGATGGTTGACGCCGTCGAGAATGCCGGCGTGGCCAACACCGTGTGGTACAACTACCGGCGCGTGCCGGCCGTCACCTTGGCCAAGCAGATCGTTGAGAGCGGCAAGCTTGGACAAATTTTCCATTACCGCGCCAACTTCCTGCAGGACTGGACGATCAGCGCCGATCTCCCGCAGGGCGGCGAAGGGCTTTGGCGACTGGACGCCGCGGCCGCCGGCAGCGGCGTGACCGGCGACCTGCTCGCCCACTGCATCGACACCGCCCTTTGGCTCAACGGCAGCATCGCCGACGTGTCCGCCGTCACCGAAACGTTCATCAAGGAACGCGTGCACACCGCCACCGGCGAGAAACAGGAAGTCACCATCGACGACGCCTGCATTTTTCACTGTCACTTCGCCAACGGCTCGCTCGGTTTGTTCGAATCCACCCGCTACGCACGCGGCCACAAGGCGCTGTACACGCTGGAGATCAACGGTGCCGATGCCTCCATACGATGGGATTTGCACGACCTCAACCGGCTCGAGTTTTTTGATCATCGCGACGACTCCACCACGCGCGGCTGGCGCAGCGTGCACATCACCGACGGCGACATGCCGTACATGGACAAATGGTGGGTGCCCGGCCTCTGCATCGGCTACGAGCACACCTTCGTGCATCAAGTCGCCGACTTCCTCAAGAGTCTGGACGAAGGCACGCCGTGCAATCCCACCTTCCGCGACGCGCTCGAGACCGCCAAGGTCTGCGACGCCGTCCTCGCCTCGGCGAAGGACCGCGCGTGGAAAGACGTGTAACACTTGGCAAGCGGACCTCACACCTCCACCACTGTGCAGGGGTGGGTGAACACAAGCTTGCAACGGATGGCTGATTCGGCCAAGCCGGTGAGCTTGGCCAAGGCCTGGCGATAGGTTGCCATTTGTGGAGTGTATTTATCAGTGGCAAGTTGCAGCGATGCCGCATCCCCCGCCCGGTCGCTTTTGTAGTCGAAGATATCCGCACCGTCCGCAAACAGATGCACGCGATCAAACACCCCGGAGACGATCTCGCCGCCGAGCACCACGTCGAAGGCCCGTTCCCGCCACAATTCTGCCGCCGCGTCCGGCTTGGCCAAGCGCTTGGCCACGGTCTCGTCGGCGAGGCACTGCGCCACCTCGTCGACCGCCTCCGGCATCGTTTCCCGTAACGCTTTCAGCTTGGCCGGTGTCGAGTCATCCGTCCACTCGACCTGCTCGAAAACCTTGTGGACCGCCAAGCCGAACGAGACGGCATCCGACCCGCCCTCCGCGAACAATTGGGCACCCTCCAAAACGACGGAGCCATGAACCGATGCCCGGCGTCCGGGCAGACGGAAATGCCAGCGCTTGGCCTTGACAAGCCCCGGCTCGGCCATTGCCTTGGCTTCCGCCAACGGCTTGGCCCGCACCCAGTCGACGTCACCCCGCTCAAAAACAACTTCACCCGGAACCGGCGCGCCCTCGTACGGCCTGCGGTCTTCTTCCGCCAAGGTCTCGTGCAGCAGACGGATGTAATTCAGCGATTTGCTGCTGGATTTGTGCGCCGTGGATACCACATACAGGCCGTGGCTTGCCCGGGTGAGTCCGACATAAAGTTTGCAAAAGTTTTCGTAACATCCCTCGGAACGGGCCTCAGCGAGCGCTGCGCCAAGCGGGTCATCCACGTCGCAAATGTCCTTGCCGGGAAGGGAAAGAATCCAGTCGGCATCGCCGTCCCCGGCCTTGTGCGTGTGCAGGGCGTCCTTCCGCACTTCATCGAGCCGGGAGCCCTCGACGTCGGGCAAAATGGTGGCATCAAACGTCAACCCCTTGGCCTTGTGGATGGTCATCACCTGGACGACGCTGGCTCCCGATGCGTCGGCCGCCTCCTGTGCCGTCATGAACCGGACAAACTCGTCGAGATCCCGGCTGCCGGACTCGTCAAACTGCCGAGCCAACTCCAGGAATTGATTCGCCCGCCACCGCGCAAAGGAATCGAAGTTCGACCCGTCCATGCGGCCGATCCAATCGCGAACGACCGGCTCGAACCCCCGCTGAAAAACATCGCGTTGCACATCGCGCAGAGCGGCTTGGCGCTTGGCTCGGTCGGTCGGCAACAACTTGGCCAGGGGCGTCAGCAATACATGCCCCTCGTTGAACCGTTCCCGTGGGTGCGCCGCCACTCGGAGAAGCGAGAGCAGCACCATGCCAAGCGGGTTGTCCGCGCCGGGATTGGTCGCTGACTCGCCCACGACCGGCACGTCCGGAAGCGCGCCACGGAGAAAGTCCACCACCTCCTGCACCGTGTTGTTTTTCTGGACGAGAATCGCGCAGCTCAACCCGTTTGCGATGGGCTGAATACGACCGAGCAAATGGGCCACCATCGCCCAGCGATCCCCCTTGGCCTCGACGGTGAGATACATGGCGTGCCCGTCCTCGCCGAGCCTTGGCTTGGCGGGCTGATGCGTCTCCCAAATCGCCTCCCAGCGGTCAGCGGCCGTTTGGTCTTGATCGAACTGTCGCAGTACAGCCGGATCGCCAAACACGGCGTTTACCAGATCCAATACCGGCTTACAGGAGCGCCATGATTTGCTCAGCGAAACCGCGCTGAATTCCCCATCGGTACTGCCTTGATACCGGGCCTCGATGCGGCCGAATAGCGTCGGATCACCACCGCGCCACCGGTAAATTGACTGCTTGGGATCGCCAACACAAAAGAACGTCCTCTGCCGCTCCGGATCCTGCACCACCTCGTCGATGAGTCCCTCCATCACGCGCCATTGCGCCGTGCTGGTATCTTGAAATTCGTCGAGCAGCCAATGCTCGAACGCGCCATCGAGGCGGTAATCAATGTCCATTTTGGCTGGCCCGTTTTGCGGGGCAAGCAGCATCGGCAGATCGGAAAACGTCAGCCGCCCCGCCCGCCGCACGTGGGCGTCGTAAACTTCCTCGAATGCCGAGAGCAAACTGTGAATGCCCTTTGTCCGGATGAGCTTCGTTTCCAGCTCGCACGCCACGCAGTGCCGGAGAATCCGGGCTAGTTTCTGGCAAAACATCTTCGGGGGATAATAAACCTCTTTGTTAAAAGGCAGTTCCCAATCCCCTGTTTCCATTTCACTCAACCCGGCGAGCGCCCGGTCGAAAACCACTGATGACTTGGGCTTCAGGCTTTTCCCCGGCACCCACTGCGTCAAGTGATCCGCCACCTTCCCCCATGCGACACATAGCTTGTCGGTGAACCCGCCCTCCTCGATCAGCGCGCGCCATTCCTCCACCATTTCGGGCAACTCTTGTTTCTGCTTCAGCCAGAGGTTGCCGCTTGGCCAAATCCTGCCCGGCTCTCCCCAGCGACTCGCCTCGGGCACCCGCATGAACAATCCGTGACAACCCCTTAAATGATCATCGAAGGAGTTCACAAAGTCGCGCCGCTCCTGCCCGGCGGTTGCCAGTCGATGTGACTCGATCAAGCTCTCCCGCCCGGCGCGATTCCCCCGGCGCCGCTCGAACAAACTTTCGAGAACAGTCAGCCGGGTGCTTTTCCGCTCGAACTCGCTCATCATTTCGAACTCGCCACCCAAGCCGAACTCCAGCGAAAACATCCCCAGCACCCTGTGAAAAAAACCATCGATTGTCCCCAGCGACAGCCGGTTCATCTCCTCCACCAACCGGCGCAATGCCAAGCGAAAATCATCCGGCCCGAAGTCACTCTCCGCTTGGCCAACGTCCTTGGCCAAGCGCTTGGCCGCCCCCGGATCGCTCGCGGCCCCGGCCAATTTTGTCAGGATCCCCTCGAAAAACTCGCCGGCCGCCTTGCGGGTGAACGTCAGCGCAATGATCCGCTCCGGTGCCTGTCCGTTGAGCAGCAGCCGGATGAATCGGTTGGTGAGCTGGTACGTTTTCCCCGAGCCGGCCGAGGCTCGAATCATCGTGTTGGGTATCCGAGTCATGCTACGCCCTCCTTCCCCGGCTCGATGGCCGTCTTCATCGCTTGGCCAAAAAGGATCCCCTTGAAGTCATCATAATCGGGCTTGGGTGAAGGCGGCCAAAACCGCCCCGCCTTCACGTCCGCAACCACTCCTTTCGCACACACCAACGCCGAGTGGGACCACTCACGGCTGCACGGCTCCAACAGCGAAATGCCAACATCGACCCCGACCTCCGGGATGTTGAAATAGCCCAGCGAAATCGCCGCGCCGAACTCCTGCTCCAGCGCCCACGCATACAGCGGCAACTGCAGATTCTTCCATCGTTGTGGCTTGTCCTTGAGCAGAAAATGCGCGTACTCCGGCACAACCTCCCCGTCGCGCTCCTCGTTGAATCGCCCCCAGTGGGCATCGGCCGGCGGCTTGGCCTTGTTGGAAGTCTTGTAATCCAGCACACGCACTTCACCGGTGTTTGCGTTTTTCTCGATGCGATCAATCCGCCCGCTGATCAACATCCCGTCCAGAGTCTCGCTGAACGCTCGTTCCGTGCCGATAATCTCCCAGCCTTCCTGCCGGGCCTTCGCCTGCTCGAAGGCAACGAGCATCAGGCGTTTCCGGGCGATCTCGCGCTGCACGGTCAACGGCAGGGACAGGCGTTTGCCAAACTGCTGCTCCACCTGCCGGCCAAGCTCCGCAACGAAATATTTCTGGATGAGTTCAGCATCCCCGGTTTGTCTCGCCTCCACATCCATGCCGTACGCATCGAGCACGTGATGCACCAGCGAACCGAAGCCGCGGGCGTCGAGCTCGCGCTGCTCGAGGTCGAGCGCCTCCATCCCCAAGACGTGGCGCAAATAAAACCGGTACGGACAGCCGAGATACGTGGCGATCGAGGTGACGCCGAGCGTTTCAACCGGCTTCACCTCTCCTGTCGTCAACTTCCACGGGGCACTCCACGACGGAGGCTGCACATCGACCGGCAGCTTGGCGAACAGGTGCACAACGCGATCGGGCAACTGCTCGTCCGGGCAGCGGAACAGCAGGCGCGACGGTTTCAACGGGTCGCCGTTACAGCGTTTTCGGCCAACGTAAAAATCCACCCGTCCGCCCTCGCCCCGGCTGTTCACCAGCAACTCAACCAACCAGGCGTCACGGGCCAATCGATCCCCGTTCGTGCGCAGGCCAAGCGGCGCGCGGATGCGCTCCGGCAGAAACCGGTCTCCGTGGATCGACTCCGGCAAAAGCCCCTCGTTGGCGCCAGTGACGATCAGGTGCGGCGCGTCCTCCCACGCCAGCTCGAGCCAGCCGTGCAGGTCGATCGTGTCCGCCGGGCGCTCCGGGAACAGCGACTCTCGGCCAAGGTCGTCGAGCACCAGCGCCAACTCCGCCGCCGCATTGCGCTTGGCCCCGAACGGCACGGCGGCGTCCAACCCGGTCAGCCGCTCGTTCAGTTTGGCAACCGCTTCGATGCTTGATTCGCCCTTCGGCTTGGCGCTGTCAAACTCGCGGTCGGCGTAGGCGGTCTTCAAAAAACCGGCCAGCCCAACCGACAACGGCTCCCCCGCCAACTCCCCCAGCGCGCGCTGCAGCAGTCGCAACGCCGATCGGGCCGTGATGCGGAAGCCGACTTTCTCCTGCTCGCGCTGCTTCACAAACTCCAGGTCAACCGCCGCCGCGAGATCGGCAGGCAAATGTTTCAGCCGCAGCTCATCCAGTCCGTGCAACAGCGCCGTCGGCTGAATCGACTCATCCTGCTGCGCCAGCCAGTCCCACGCGTCCGGCAGGCGAAGCAGCGCATCGGCGTTGCCGAATGTCGGGTTTTGCAGCACCGCCAGCAGCGCCTGGAGAAACGCGTGCAGCGACGTGCACCGAACCGGCTGCCCGCCGGGATCAAAATGACGGATGCCGGCCTCGCCCAACTCGCGCTCGAGATGCGGGATCACCTTGGGATCAGCGGTACCGACGCCGACGGTCTCGTACACATTTTTTTTGTAGCGCGTCAGCCAGTTGGCCACGTCGCGGGCTTGGCTGCGCTCGTCCAGCGACGGGTGGAGCTGCCCATTGGCCAATGGCAGCCCGCGCTTGGCCCAGCGCTCCGGCACCGGCCGGCCCCAGTCGTCAAACAGCGACTCGCCACCCGCCGGCCCAAAGACGACCGACTCGACCGCCACCCCCTGCCCCGCCGCTTGGCCAAGCGCGGACTGCACGAGCGGCGACAAATCGGTGACGCCCATCAGCACAACCCGGCGGATGCCCTTCGGCAACACCGGCTCGGCGGCGGCGGCCCGCTTGGCATCGTGCACATCGCGCAAGCCCACCTTGGCCAGCGACGCGCGGTAGGCCGACTCGAGCTTGGCCAAGTCCCGCCAGCGGAACTGTTCGGCGTCAACATGCTCTGATTCCGCCACGGCAGCGCAATCGCAACCGGCATCGACCAGCGTGCCGCGCAGCTCGTGCAGCGACCGCGCCATGAGGCGGCACCAGTTGAAATCCACCATCGATGGCAACTGGGGGAAAAGCGTGGAGTATTGCCCAAGCGCCCCGCTCTGTAACACATTCACCCAATGCCAATGGCAGGCCACCGTGTCGGCGACGGTGTCATCCGCCTCATCGCCGGCGAGCATCAGTGCCGGCGTCGCCGTGTGCGGCGGGAAGAGACCACCGCCGCGCTTGGCCATTTCGGTGGCAAGCGCCTCGCGCAAACGGCGCCCGGCCTGCCGGGTCGCCAACAGCAGCAGCGTGGCACTCAAGTCGGCGGTGGCGCCGGACTCGCCGGCCAGCAGCCACTCCGACGCCGAAGTGAGAAGCGGCTTGTCCCAGGGCAGATAGGTCGTATTCGGGGCGGCACCCATTCCTTCGCCCGATTGTATGGGTTCGATCACCATGGCGCAAACGATACCCCTTCCGATGGGACAAAGACGGTCCCATGAAAAACAATTGTTAAACGAATGACTCAGGAACGCCTGCTCAGCAATGCTCCCCTTGAAAAATCATGCTGTACCCGGCCTTGCGCTCATCTCGGTCGCTTGGCCGGGTTCTTCCAGTTTTTGTGCCACTGGAAGTCCCAAAGTCTCTCATTGGGTATCAGGCTGGCGTGGCCGTCGTAGAATACCAGGTTGATGGCACCCGGCAATGGCTTGTCCCGGTACTTGATCGCCGGCAGTGACTGGGTTCCAGCCGGATATTTGTGGCGCGCCAACGTGATCCGCGACATCCCCGCGTTCTCACCGGCATTGCCAAGGGCGAGGTTGCTTGCCGGTCGGTCCCTCTCCTGTGGCCAGGCATCGACCCACATCGAGTCACAGAAGATCGGGCTCTCGCTCGTGTGCCGCACATCCGTGTCGAGCCGGAAGGCATTGCGAACCAGTGGGAACAAACCAGCGCCGTTTGGCCAGTCACCGGAGTAAAACCAGCCGTTGAGCGCATAGCTGCCGGTCCACTTCGGCTCGCGTGTGCCCTTGCGAATCTCGCTGCCCCACACCCAGGCCGTCGTTGAGGTGCCGCCCTTCCCTCTCTTGTACGGCGCAGTCGGGCAAAGGCGTATCGCATCGGTCTCGGAATAAAACTCCCCGATCGAGTCCATCCACAACTTGCCGTCGCCCATCCAGTACGACGGCGTCCGGCCGGTCTCGTTTGAGTACAGGAAGAACGCCAAGCCGAGCTGTCTCAGGTTGCTGAGGCATTTCATCTCGGCCGCCTTGCTCTTGGCCTTGGCCAGGGCCGGCAGCAGCAACGCGGCCAGGATGGCGATGATCGCAATGACCACCAGCAACTCAATCAGCGTGAAACCGTCTCGTCGTGCGCCTGGCTTATTGTTATTCATCATGAATCCAATCAAGCCTTGCCCGTGGCGGTCTGCGATTCCGGAAGGCCGGAACGGACGTGCAGGTCGCGCTGGGGAAACGGGATCTCGATGTCGTGCTCGCGCAGTTTCTGCTCGATGATGAAGTTCATCTCGCTGGTGAAATGAACCGGGGTCGCGGTCATTTCCTGTGTCCAGACCGCCAGCTCGAAGTTGAGCGAGCTGTCCCCGAACTCGGTGAACAGCACCACCGGCGCCGGCGCCTTCAGCGCCTTGGGATGCTCCGCCGCCGCCTCGAGCAACAGCCGCTGCAGCAGCTTCAGGTCGCTGCCGTACGCCACGCCGACCGGCACACGGATGCGTACCTTCGGGTCACCGTGGCTCCAGTTGGTGACGGTGTTCGAGATGAAGTCGGCGTTGGGGACAATCATGGTGATGTTGTCGTTGGTGACCACCGTCGTGCTCCGCAGCTGGATCTTCGTCACACGGCCCGCCACGCCGGCGACCTCGATCCGGTCGCCAATCGAGATTGGCCGCTCCGCGAGAATGATGATGCCGCTGACAAAGTTGTTGATGATGTTCTGCAGGCCGAACCCGACCCCCACGCCCAGCGAGGCGGCGACGATCGCCAGCGAACTCAGGTCCAGCCCCGCCACCTGAAAGGCGACGTAAAACCCGATGGCAATCAGCGTGTACCCAAATATCCGGCTCAAGCCGTACTGCAGCGAAGGCTGAAGCCGGGTCTTGGACAGGAAGCGCCGGATGAGCAGGCGCTGAAGCAGACGCTCCACGATGATCACCGACGCGAACAGGAACACCAGCAACAGGATGCCGCCGATGGTGACAGTGTCCGGCCCGAACAGTTCCGTGGCCCACACCGTGACGAGGAAATCCCAAACCGCTTGCAGTGTTTCGTTCATACGTTTGCCGATGGTGACAGGGAAATCATCGGGTCAATGCGCTTCCCTCCTTGCCGCCATTTTTGCGCAGAAAGGCGGCGGTGTCGCTGTGCAGCGTGCCAACCGCCCAATCCAGCGGTGTGCCCTGGTCACTGTCCAGCGCGTTTATCTTCGCACCCGCCTTCAACAACAACCGAACCAGTCGCAGGTTCCCCAGTTCCGAAGCCAGATGCAGCGCGGTTTTGTTGGCTTTATGTTTCACATTCACATTCGCCCCGTGTTTCACCAACAACTCGGCGATTTTCAACTGTTCGTTGTAGACCGCGTAATAGAGCGGCGTCCGCCCCAGCGCATCCCGTGCGTCCAGATCCGCACCGGATTTGATACGCTTCTGTACCGCAGAAACGTCGCCGTTGCCCGCATCCAGCCATAAGTTCGACGAGCCACACCCGACCAGTAGCGCGGCAGCCATCATTGCTGTTTCTCGATACTTCAAACTCTTCCGCAAAGCTCAACCGAAGATCACTGCGGCAGCAAACAAAAAACGCTGACGCCGCTTGGCCAATCCGGTACCTTCGGCCGCCAAGTTCATCTCAAAATGAAAACCAAACGCACAATCACCGTTTCTTTGTTGGGCGTACTCGCCCTTGCCCAAGTGCATCTGCTCAACGCAGACAAACCGGCCGCGCCGGCCAAATCCACACCCAAGGCCCAAATAAGCGGCACCGAGGCCGGCTGGCGTGCCATGACGGAGGAGGACTTCGTCAACGTCAACTGCGCCGACGACACCTGGTCGTTCGAGGGCAACCTGATCAAGTGCACCGGCAAACCGGTCGGCGTCATCCGCACCAAAAAACAGGTCACCAACCTCGAGTTGGTCGTCGAGTGGAAACATAAGCAGTACGGCGGTAATTCCGGCGTGTTTCTCTGGGCCAACCCCGAGAGTATCCAGCGGCTCGCAGCGGGCAAGGGCCGCCTCCCCGCCGGCATCGAGGTGCAGGTGCTCGACCTCGGCTATGCCGAGAAATATGAGAAACAACACAAGAAACCTTCCGACTGGTTTACCTCACACGGCGATGTGTTCCCCACGCAAAACGCCAAGATGAAACCGTTCCCGCCGGTCGCGCCGAACGGCAAGCGCAGTTTTCCGTCGAAGAACACCACCAAGGGGGTCGGCGAGTGGAACCACTACTACATCCGTGCCGTTAACGGCGAGGTGCGCCTCTGGGTGAACGGCGTCGAGGTCTCCGGCGGCACCGACTGCCAGCCGGCCACCGGTTACCTCTGCCTCGAGTCCGAAGGCGCGCCGATCGAGTTCCGCAACCTCCGCATCCGCGAACTGCCGTAATCGCCATGCGGTGTTATTCCGCTTGGCCGATCAGCACGACAAACTCGCCCTTCGGCTTTCGCTCGCGGTACTCGGCTAATAATTCAACCGGCAAGCCACGCTGGAGTTGCTCGAACTTTTTTGTCAGCTCCCGAGCCAACACAACCGGTCGCTCCGGGGCGTTTTCGGCCAACTCGCCCAGCAGTTTCACCACCCGGTGCGGCGACTCGTAGACCGCGAGTGTCCCCGGCAACTCCAGCAGCTTGGCCAAGCGCTTGGCCCGTTGGCCGCTTTTCACCGGCAGGAACCCGACGAAGTGAAACTCGTCCGTGGCCAGGCCGCTCGACGTCAGCGCCGCCACGAGTGCGCTGGCTCCCGGCACCGGCTCGACCCGGCAACCGGCCGCGATTGCGGCCGTGACCACCCGCTGGCCCGGGTCGCTGATGCCCGGGCTGCCGGCGTCGCTGACGAGTGCCACCGTCCCGCCGCCCTGCAACCACTCGACGATCTCGCCGGAGCGCCTGGCCTCGTTGAACTTGTGCGTGCTGACCTGCCGCTTGGCCAAGCCGAGCCGCTTGAGCAACATGCCGGTGTGGCGGGTGTCCTCCGCTGCCACGAGGTCGCAGTCGCGCAGCGTCCGGATCGCCCGCAGCGTGATGTCCTCCATGTTGCCGATCGGCGTCGCCACGAGGTACAGCGTCCCCGGCTCCAGTGGCGCCGGCGTCGTTTCCGGGAGATCAATCGGCTCGGGCATCGGTCAGGCAGCCGAGTCGAGCGCGATGGCCAACGGCGGCATGGGGCAGTCGAGTGAATCGGAGATGGCCCGGAGCAACTCGGCCTCCTGTATCTGCAAATAGCCGTCGGCTGAGACGGTGGCCGCTGCGGCCTGGATGAGTTGGCGCTTCAGGTTCGGGGCCACTCCGGCGAGGGTGGCGAGGGCCTGATCCAACTCGTTCAACCCGCATTCGGCATCTGGCAACTGGTTCACCTCGGCCGCCTCAGCGAGATGGGCCGCTCCGGCTTGATGGGCCTTTTGAATGGTTTCATCATCGCTGCCGGCGGTGCAGGCGAGCGATGAAATCAACACGCTGCACTCGTGACCCAGCCGTTTCAGCGAGTAGTATTGGTCGGTTTTTTTGCGCTGTTTCAAAAAGTGCGGCTCGAGGTGGCGGATCACCAGCTTGGACAGCGAAAACTCGAACAGGTCAATCTGTTCATCCGCCGCCGCCAAGGTTTCCAGCAGGCGGGTGAAGGAATCGAACTGTTCCCGCGCCAGGCGCCGCAGCGCGCCGATGGCCAGGTCGGCAACCGGCAGCTTGGCCCGGGGATCGAGCTGGGTCACCTCGCCGCTCAGCTTGAGGGTGGCCTTGGCCATGGTTTCGCCGAACAGGTTCCCCACTTGGCCAAGCTGCTTTTTCCGCACCGGCCCCTCCTCCGGGTCGAGCAGCAGGGCGAACACCAGCGCGCAGGCGTCGTGCGTGTCCCGCGCCGCCTCCCGAACCGGCTTGGGCAGGGACTGGAGCAGCGCGGCGGCAAAGTCGATGTGCTGTTGAGTCGGATTGCCAACGGAGTCGGCGACCGCAGCGGCCGAGCCGACCTGCACCTGGCCGGCCGCGGCCAGGCCCATGACCACCGGTGGGAGCGCTTGGCCAAGCGCATCGCCCACGCCCGGAACGGGAATAGCCGCCTGTGTCCCCCGTGATGATGCATCCGGCTTGGCTGCTGGCGATGGTTTTTCTTCGATCTTAACCTCCGAAAAATCACCATCAAAACTGGGTTCCAGCAATTGGATGCGCTCCAGCAGCGGCGGGTGTGTGGAAGTGATGGCGAACCACGACTTCCGCATGCCGTTGCCAAAGAACATGTGACTGGCCTCATCCGCGTGCGGCGAGACCAGGCGGGAGCCCATGCTGAGTGCGCCGATCTTTTTCAACGCGCCGGAGAGCCCCTCCGGGTTGCGCGTGAACTGAACCGCCGACGCATCGGCGAGGTATTCGCGCTGCCGCGACACGGCGCTCTTGATGAGGTTCCCCATCAGGATGCCCAGGCCGCCCGACGCCATGATGCCCAGCCCGGCGATCCCGATGAGGGCCGCGCCGCCGCCCTCGTTGCGGCTGCTCCTGCTCCGCCGGCCCGAGGAACTGAACCCGATCCGCATCATCAACTGCCCCAGTTGAGCCAGCGCCAGCAAGCCGAACACCACGGCGACCAGGCGCAAGTTCAGCCGCATGTCCTGGTTGAGAATGTGGCTGAACTCATGGGCGATGACGCCCTGCAACTCGTCGCGCTGAAGCCGCCGCATGCAGCCGTCGGTTACGCCGACCACGGCGTCGTCAACGGTGTACCCGGCCGCGAAGGCGTTGATCCCCTTTTCGCCGTCCATCACGTACACCTCCGGCATCGGCACGCTCGAGGCGATGGCCATCTCCTCGACAACGTTCATCAGCTTCTGTTCGTCCGCATCGGTGCTGGCCATGTTCACCAGCCGACCGCCCATCATCGAGGCGATGCTGGAGCCGCCGCCACTCAACTGGCTTTTCCGGTAAAGCCCGGCAAGGCAAATGATGACAAATGTCCCGAGCACAACCCACAGGGCCAGCAACGGATCCTGCAGAGTGGAGAAATCCAGATCCCCTTTGTTCCGCTCGACACCGGCCAACGGGACAACCGCAGCGATTATCAGGAAGTTCAGCAGGGAGATGAGCAGGACGGCAACGCAGAACAGGAAAACCAGAACCCCGGTTTTTTTCTTCGCCTGACGCTGGCGTTCAAAGAAGTCCATGCCGGACGCCTCCCGATCCCGGGATCACATCTCGTCGAATGAAATGTCGAGATCCTTCTTTTGCTCGGCGGTGACGACCGCCTTGCCGACATCCCCCAACCCCTCGACCTCGAAGAAGATCGCCTCCGTGAACCCGAACATGCCAGCGACCATGTTGGCCGGGAACACCTGCAGCGCATTGTTGTAGGTCATCACCGAGTCGTTGAACGCCTGCCGCGCGAAGGTCACCTTGTTTTCGGTCGAGGTCAGCTCCTCGGTCAACTGCATCATGTTCTGGTTCGCCTTGAGGTCGGGGTACGCCTCGCTCAGCGCGAACAGCCGTCCCATCACGCCACCCAGCGTTCCCTCGGCAGCCACCATCTGCTTCATCGCCGCCGGATCGCTCGGATTGGCGCTGACGGCCGCGTTGGCGTTGGCGGCCATGTTGCGCGCCTGGATGACCTCCTCCAGCGTCGTCCGCTCGTGTTTCATGTAGCCCTTGACCAATTTCACGAGATTGGGAATCAGCTCGTACTTGCGCGTCAACTGAATGCCAATCTGCGAGTAGTTGTTATCCTTCGCGTTGCGCCTGCGGATCAACCCGTTGTAAACCCCCATCATCCACAGGCCCACGAGGACGACCAGTCCCACCAGTCCCACCAATGCCGCTGTTATCAAATATGTCATTTTAAGTCCCTTTCACTTTGAGCCGTCAACATTAGGCAAAAAACCGGGCGGAGTCAATTACAATCTGCATTTTCGATTGTAGCCTATTTCGGCGTATCCTGCGGAAAAGCCCGGACTACCGAAGCCCCGGCTGGAATTGCAGCGAAAAAAGGTCTGCATCCTTTATTTCAAAATGAAGCCGCACCACCGGGTGGTTTCCGCGCAGATGGCGGATGTCGCCGCCGTCTTTCCAAGCCACGTGTTGCTGCAACGAATCGCCACGCAACGGCTTGCAATCAGGCAGCGTGTAACCGGCGATCGCCTGGCCGTTGGGCTGCTCGATGGCCACCCGGATCGAGCCGCCTTGGTTGGCACGGTAGTTCACAGTCAACCGTTCCGCCGCTTGGCCAAGCGCGATTGGTTTCGTGACCAACTCGCCCGACTCCCCTCCGGCGCGGACGGAAACGAAGCCGTCCTTGCGGTATTCAAACCGACGCACGCGGCTGTCGGGGCCGGTGTAATACGCCTCGGTCGCGTAGACGGAAAGATGATTGGGCCGGCCTGGAATCTCGACCAGCCCCCACGCCATGTAGTTGCTCCGGTTGCCGTCGCGGTCTTTCGGGGCGGCCTCCGGCACCACCGGCTCGAGCCAACGATAAAAATGGATCCCATCCCGGCTGATCATCAGGGTCGGCTCGACACGCTGGCCCTCATCCGGCAGGTAGCGCGTCGGGAACCCGATGAGCAGATGCGGAGCACGCGCATAGGGTTGCACAGCGTTCGTGTAGAGGTGCTGCTCGGGAATGCCCTCCTGATACGCAAGCAGCACCGGCTTGGTCCAGTGGGAAAAATCGCTTGATGTGCCGGTCATGATGGCGCGAACGCCGTTGACAAAGGTGCGGTGATACTCGCGGTACTGCCCCGTGTGCGCATCCCAAAAGGCGAGATTCTGCGAATCAAATGCGCCCTCGGTGATCACCGGTTCGTTGCGCGTCAGTTTCCAGTGGATGCCGTCGGGCGACTCGAAGATGTACAATCCCTTCTTCCCAACAGGCCGGCCACGGGCGATCCCCTTGTAACGCGCCTCCGGTGGAGTGTCGGGGTTGCCATCCCTGAATGCCGCAAAACAGTGCGTACCCAGGCCGTCCAGTACGATGTTGTTTGCCCTCGAGCCGTTGAATTCGAACAGGCCCAGTTTCGGCTTCACCCAGTGGATGCCGTCCCGGCTCTCGGCGTAACAGGTCACCTCGCGATGCGTCGCCTTCTTCGCCTCGGTGTCCCAATGGGATGCCCGGTAGTACATCCGAAACAAATCGCCATCGCGAAAGATCGTGTAGTAGGCGCTGGTATTCCCCTCCCACGGCGCATCGGTGGTCAGCACAACTTCCTTCGGTTCCGGCCTGTGCAGATGCTGTTTCGCACCGCCGGACATGTTGGCGATGAAGTGTCCATCGACAAACAACTCGCGCCGAGTGCCGTCCGGGCCCAGCGTCAGCGGCTCAGCAGCCGTTGAGAATTGCGCGGCTAACAGCAACGTAAAGACCAAGGAAACGTCACGATACAGTTTCATGATTTCAAGTGTGCGCGTCGTGTTCATTTCAAATCAATCCCCGCAAAAAATCGGCCGTGCCGCCGGCCGACTCTTCCGGCGTCTCCCCCGGCTGGGCCGACTGGTGCACCGTGACCGTCCCGTCGTAGCCGATCGCCTTCAGCCCGGCGAAAACCCGCGCGAAATCGACCCCGCCGGGTGTGTGCACGGAGATCAGGTCGAACGACACGTCGCCAGCACACCACGTCGGCAGCGTCAATGCGCCATCCGGCTTGAGAATCTGGTTTTGCAGATAAACGTTGAAGATCCAGTTGGCCAGGCGCTCGATCGTCGCTTGGCCGTAGTCCTGCCCGCAAAGCTCGAGGTTCGCCGGCTCGTACACCAAGCCGAAGTTGGGCCGGTCAATCGCCGCCAACGTCCGCTCGATGCTCTCGACCGTCTCGAACAGGCTCAACGTGTGGCATTGGTGGACGAGCTGGATGCCGCGCTCGGCCGCCTCGTCGGCGGCCCGCTGCGCGTGGGCGATGTCCGACTCCTGCTTTACGGCCACGCGAATCCGCGGCGCGGCCAAGCGCTTGGCCAAGTCAAGGTACGGCGAGATGTCCCGCAACGCGCTTGGCCCGTTGTCGTTGTTGTAAACCGTGTCAAAGTCGCCCGTAACCATGCTCACGGCCAAGCCGGTTTCAGCCAGGCAATCGGCCGCTTCCTCAACAGCTTCCGGCGTCGACGGCACCCCCACCTGCGATGCCCGCATGCAGAGCGCGCCGTAGCCGCACCGCTTGGCCAAGCGGGCCAGGTCACCAAGCGGCATCGACGCCTCCTCCTTGGAGTGAAACTCCTCGGCAATCCGGACAGAGAGTGAAAGTTGCATGATGGCAGAACGCCTGGCCAAGCTATCCGGCCGCCCGAGCCGGGGCAACCCATTTGCCGATGACTATAATCTGGAACACTTTTTATCGTTGCAGCGCGCGGTGCAACGTGGCAGATTGTTGGCCGTTATGAGTGCTTTGCAAAACAACATACCGTTGACACAGGGACTGTTCGGCACGACGGAACTCGACGAGGCCCGTTCCGCCGCCATCAAGAAAACCTACGCCCTGCTGTCGTTGAGCGTGGTCGCCGCCATTGCCGGTGGGTTTATCGGGGCAAGGACGCCCGTCTTGGTTCAGTTCTTTGCCACCATCCCGGGCTGGATCGTCGCCATGATCGCCCTCAACGCCATCCCACGCGTGGCCATGGCCGCACGGCATAATCCAGCGATGGGCACGCTCGCGTTGATCGGCGATGGCTTGATCTCCGGCTTGGTGCTTGCGCCGGTGCTCTTCATGGCCAGCGTTGTCGCGCCGGACATCGTCCCAGCTGCATTGATCCTGACCGCCATCGTGTTCGCCGGAGTCACGGCCGCCGTGATGATCACCAAAGCCCAATTCTCAGCGCCGCGCGGCCTGATGACCGGGATGTTCTTCGCCATCATCGGCGTCATCGTCCTGAACATGTTTCTGGAAATCGGTTTCCTGGGCATGCTGATCTCCGGTGCGATTGGCATTTTCGGCGTGTTCATTCTCGTGAATGCCACCAGCCAGGTCTTGAACAACCCGGAATACGACGAGCCAACGATGGGTGCCCTGATGCTCTTCGCCGGCCTGTTCAACGTCTTCGTCGCCATCATCCACCTCCTGCTCATATTCACGGGCCGGGACGACTGAGCCAACTTGCTTTCGCAGCAAAAAGGCCAAGCCGTTCGGCTTGGCCTTTTTTGTGGCTGCCTTGCAGTCACAAAATCAGAGTGGCTTCAAGAGGATGTTTTTGAACCAGACCGGGTGGCCGTGATACTGCAGCCCAATGCGGCCGGTGCGCGGCAGATCCTTCAGCGCGGTGCGAAACTTGTTGCGGGAACCATCCGGGTTTTTGTTTCCGGTCGTCCATTGGTCGAGGTTGGCATCAATGATCGCCTTGCCGTTAAGCACGACTTGCACCGATGCGCCGTTGACGGTGAGCTTCATGTGATTCCACTCGCCGGCCGGCTTGGTTGAGTTCGAGCTTGGCGCGAGCGCATCGTACAGCGCGCCGCAGTCGTGTTTGCCCACCTTGGCCTTCCCGTGTGAGTCGAGTATCTGGATCTCGAAACCACCCTGCACGGCGTTTTTCGGGTCGGTGCGGAAAAACACGCCGCTGTTGCAGCGCTTGGACATCTTGAAATCCAACTCCAATTCAAAGTTTTCGTAATTGCCGTTGGCCCAGATGTAGCCGCCCGGGCTGGCGCTTGGCCCGAGCACCCCTTCCTTGGCCTCCCAGGCGCGCGGTTTTTGCTGCGTCCAGTTGTTCAGGTCTTTGCCGTTAAACAGCTTGATGGCTTTTTTGCCGTCGGCTGCCTGTCCGGTGATGCAAGCCAAGCCGGCGGCCAGTGCCAGCGCCCAAGTGAGGATTTGAGTTTTCATGTCGATGATTGTGCGGGGGAATTGAACCGTGCCTCCCCAAAAAATGCAACCCACTTGGCCAAGCGCTTGGTTATCTCGCGGAAATCTCAAGCATCCGCTCGATCGGCTGCCGGGCCCGCTCAATGACGGCGTCGTCGAGGGTCACCTCCGGCGTGCGGTTGGCCATGCAGTCATGCAGTTTCTCGAGCGTGTTCATTTTCATGAAGCGGCACTCGTTGCAGGCGCACTTCTCCGTTGGCGCGGGGATGAACTGTTTGTCCGGGCACTCCTTTTGCAGCCGGTGCAGCATGCCGGCCTCGGTGGCGATGATCACCGCCTTGGCCCGGGAGTCGCGGCAGTAGTCGACCATTTTCTCGGTCGAGCACACCTCGTCGGCGAGCATGCGAACGGCCTTGGTACACTCCGGGTGCGCGACCAACGGCGCGTCAGGGTGCTCGCGGCGAATGCGTGTGATGCTCTCGTGCGTCCACTCGACGTGCACATAACACTTCCCTTGCCACAGCGTCATCGGGCGGCCGGTTTGCTCGGTCACCCACGCCCCGAGGTTTTCGTCCGGTACGAACAATAGGTCCCGGTCCGCCGGTGCGGCCTCAACGATTTTTTTGGCGTTGCCGCTGGTGCAGATCACGTCGCTGAGCGCCTTGACCTCGGCACTGCAGTTGACGTAGGCGATGGTGTAAAAATTCGGGTTCGTCGCCTGCAATGCCCGCAGCTTGTCCGGCGGACAGCTCTCCTCGAGCGAGCACCCGGCGTCGCGATCCGGCAGCAGCACGGTTTTTTTCGGTGACAAAATCTTCGCCGTCTCCGCCATGAAATGAACGCCGCAAAACACGATGACGGCCGCGTCGGTCTCGGCCGCCTGCCGTGACAGGCCCAACGAGTCCCCGACGTAATCCGCCAAATCCTGAATCTCCGGCACCTGGTAATTATGCGCGAGGATCACGGCGTTGAGTTCCTCCTTGAGCTGGAGAATCTTGCGGGACAGCACGTCGAGCCGCTCCGGCGGCGTGCGGCTCTCCACGCGGAACCCGGCGGCGGTGCTTGGTTGAATCTCGGTCGTGTCGATCACCGCAGAAACATTACGGCCACCGGCTGGCCGGGTCAACCGGGGCTTGCCACGCTTGGCCAAGCGCGTAGCTTTGCCGGAGCAAAATGAACACCCGAGTCACCCGACGCCGATTTGTCCAGCAAGGCATTTTCACGATCCTCGCCGCCGGGAGCGCGCGCACTTACGCCGCCAACGAGAAGCTCGACATCGGCATCGTCGGCGTGACCAACCGGGGCAAGGCCAATCTCAACGGTGTCGCCGGGGAGAACCTCGTCGCGCTGTGCGACGTGGACAGCAACTTCCTCGCGCAGGAGGCCGCGCGATTCCCCCGCGCTCATCGCTACGCCGATTTTCGCCGGATGATCGGGCACGAAAAGCTCGACGCCCTCGTCGTCAGCACGCCGGACCACACCCACGCCGTCGCCACCGCCGCGGGCCTGCATCATGGCCTTCATGTTTACTGCGAAAAACCGCTGACCCGCACCGTCTCCGAGTGCCGCGCCGTCACCGAGCTGGCACGGCGCAAAAAGCTCGTCACCCAAATGGGCACGCAGATTCACGCCGGCGACAATTACCGGCGCGTCGTCGAGTTGCTGCGCGCCGGGGCGATCGGCACGGTGAAGGAGGTGCACGTCTGGGTCGGCGGAACCTTTGGCGGCGGCTCACGCGGGAACAAAAAACACAAAGTCCCGGCCAACTTGAATTACGATCTCTGGCTGGGGCCGTCCCGGTATCACGTGCCGTACCACCCGACGCACCATCCCTTCAATTGGCGCCAATGGTGGGACTTCGCCGGGGGCACGCTCGCCGACTTGGGCTGCCACCATATCGACCTGAGCCACTGGGCGCTCGGCCTGCGGCACCCGAGCCGGATCGAGGTCGTCGAAGGCCCCAAGCCGGACGCCGAAGCCACGCCGTACTCGCTGGTGGTCGATTTCCATTACAACGCCCACGGCAAACAACCGCCCACCCAGCTGCGCTGGTATCACGGCGAACACCGCCCGCCACACTTCGCCGAGGGGCTGCTGCCCCAGTGGGGCAACGGCAGCCTGTTCATCGGCAGCAAAGGCATGCTGCTCGCCGGGTACGACAAACACATGCTGTTGCCGGAGAACACTTTCAAAGATTACGAACGGCCCAAGCCCAGCATCCCCCGATCGCTTGGCCATCACCGGGAATGGATACACGCCATCAAGAGCGGCGGCACCACCACCTGCAATTTCGACTACGCCGGGCCGCTGGCTGAGGTCGTGCTGCTTGGCAACATCGCCCATCGCACCGGCGCGCCCCTCGAATGGGACCACGGAAAAATGAAACTCACCGGCCACCCGGAAGCGACCGAACTGATGCAGCACATTTACCGCGCCGGCTGGCACCTGTGAGCCGCGCTTGGCCTCGGGAGGGGCAAGTTCCACCTTGCCCCACTCTTCTTCTTTGACTAGATTTTCCCCATGCCAATCGACCAAGTACTCAAGGAAACCGAGGAAAAGATGGCCAAGTCCGAGGCGGCCATGATGCACGAGTTCGAGGGAGTCCGCACCGGCAAGGCCAACCCAGCGCTGGTGGAGAACCTTATGGTGGACGCCTACGGCTCGACCATGCGCCTGCGCGACATGGCCGGCATCACCACCCCCGAGACGCGGATGATCCTCATCCAGCCGTGGGACGCCGGCACGGTGGAGGCCATCGCCAAGGCCATCCAGGCCGCCAACCTCGGCCTCAACCCGGCCATCGACGGCAAGGTCATCCGCCTCGTCCTGCCGGAGCTCAGCCAGGAACGCCGCGAGGAACTGGTCAAGGTAGCCAAGAAAATCACCGAGGACGGCCGGGTCGCCGTGCGTCACGTCCGCCGCGACGCGATGGACGGCCTGAAGAAAACAGCCAAAGAAGCCGGCGTCTCCGAGGATGAAATCAAGGGTGCAGAAAAACAGGTGCAGAAACTGACCGACGACTGCATCAAGAACCTCGACGCCCACCTTGCCGACAAGGAAAAGGAAATCCTGACGGTTTAGCGCCAAACCAAGCGCTTGGCCAAGCGGCCAAAAGGCGGCGGCGATGTGCGCGGGAGGAAGGCAAAAAACTTGTTGCGTTGATAGCGAAAGTGGGCCAGATTGACATTAGCGAACAATGTCACTTAATCTGGCGATAATTGTGGAAAACGGGGGGAGGTTTTTTGCGGATCAAACGGCGTTGACACACCCGGGCCGGCAGTTGACTTATGCGGAGTTGGCCGTGCAGGTGCACCGGTTTTCTTCCGTCCTCAGCGATAACGGGGTCGAACCGGGCGACAAGGTTGGACTGATGGTGATCAATCGGCCTGAGTTTACGATCGCCTATTTCGCCATTCTACACGCGGGCGGCGTGGTGGTTCCGATGAACATCCTATTCGTCGAGGACGAGGTCGCCTACGCGCTGGAGGATTCCGACGCCTCGGCACTGGTGCTATGGGCACCGCTCGACGCCGGGGCGAAGGGGTTCGCCCGCGTGCCCGGTTGCCGACGGTTGTTTGTCGCGGGCGCCGGGGGTGGCGCGTTGCCCGATCGTGCCATTGCCATGGAGGAATCGATGGAGACTGCCGATGCGGAGGCGGACATGGCACAGACCCGGCCCGACGACACGGCGGTCATCCTTTACACGTCCGGCACAACCGGCCAACCCAAGGGGGCGGAGTTGACGCACTCGAACCTGCTGCTCAATGCCATGTGCACCTCGGAGCGTGTGTTTTCCCACTCGATGCACAACCGCGAGTTCCTCGGCCCGGGCAACATCGCGCTGGCCGTGCTGCCGCTCTTCCACAGCTTCGGCCAGACGGCCACGCAAAATGGCGTGCTCTACGGCGGTGCAACGATGCGCCCGCTGGAGCGGTTCGATCCGGAGGAGGTGTTGTCCGTCATCGAGGCTGAGCAGATCACCTATTTTTCCGGCGTGCCGACGATGTACTTTGCCCTGTTGGCCGTGCCGGATGCGGTGGAGCGGTTCGACCTGTCTAGCCTGAAGTATTGCGTCTCCGGCGGCGCGGCAATCCCGGTGGAGGTGAAACAACAATTCGAGAAACGGTTCAGCGTCAACATCCAGGAAGCCTACGGCCTGAGTGAAACCTCCCCGTTGGCCTGCATTCAGGAAATCTGGCGCACCGGCAAAATCGGCACAATCGGCCCGCCAGTCTGGGGCGTGGAGGCGATGATCGCCAACAACGGCGACACGCCGGTGCCCACGGGAGAGGTCGGCGAAATCCTCATCCGAGGCCACAACATTATGAAGGGGTACTACAACCGGCCCGAAGCCACCGCCGAGGTGATGACCAATGGCTGGTTCCACACCGGCGACTTGGGACGCATGGACGAAGATGGCGATCTTTTTGTCGTGGATCGCAAAAAGGACATGATCATTCGTGGCGGTTTCAACGTTTATCCCCGCGAGGTCGAGGAGGTGCTCTACCGGCATCCGGCAGTTGCCGAGTGTGCCGTGCTGGGTGTGCCGGACGAAAAACTGGGCGAGGATGTCATGGCAGTCATCTCGCTGCACAACGGCCAAACAGCCGGTGAGGCGGACATCATCGCCTACGCCAAAGAGCATCTGGCCGCCTACAAATATCCGCGCCGGATTCGCATCATCGACTCACTGCCGAAAGGGCCAACCGGCAAAATCCTAAAACGCGAACTCCGCTCAAAGGGTTAAGCCAAGCGCTTGGCCAAGCGGGCCTGTTGTCAGTCCGGGTGGCCGACGATGCCCGACTCCATCCAACTCATTTCCCCCTTCAAAATGTGGCGGGCCAAGCGGTAGCCGCTGCGGTCGTTGTTTGTGCGGATGCCGCCGAAGTTGGCGTTGAGGCGCACCCGGGCTTCGCGGCAGAAAGGGTCGGCAACGGGCAGCACGTGCCCGCCGGTATTGCCATTGATCAACAGGCTTTGGGCGCGCGAACAGGTCGCCGCAATCGCAAACAAATCGGTGCCGATGTCCACAAACCGCCCGAGTAACACCTGTTCGCGCTCCAGTTTCGAGCCGTGAAGCGCCATCGAGACGAATAACCGCCGGGCCAAGCGGCGGCTGTTTCGCGCCGCCCACCTCACGTGGCCCGCCAGTTTCGGATCCATCCCCGAGAGGCCGGCCGGGCTTATGGGCAGCCACTTGGCCGGATACCAAGTGGCGTAAAACAGCGCAGCGCGGATGCCGTCTTTGAGCCGGGCACCCAGCGGGAGACGCGAGTTGAGCAGCCCTCCGGCAGCTTTCAAGTGCGGGTCGAGCGCCTCGCGGGCGATGAACAACCGCATGATTTCGCTCGACCCCTCGAAGATGGTGTTGATCCGCGCATCGCGCATGCACCGCTCCACCGCGATCGGTTCCTCGCCGCGCGCCTTGAGCGACGACGCCGTCTCGTAGCCGCGCCCTCCCCGGATTTGCATCGTGTCATCGACGATGCGCCACGCCGCCTCCGAGCCAAACAGCTTGCACATGGCCGACTCTAGCCGGATGTCCGCGTCGCCGCGATCGACCAGCGCACTGCTCAGCAGCACGACCGACTCCATCGCAAACGTGGTTGCCGCCATCCGGGCGATCTTGTCGGCGATGGCGGCGTGACGGCCAATGGGCGCGCCCCACTGCTCCCGTTTACCCGCCCAGTCGCGGGTGATCTTGAGGCAGCGCTTGGCCAAGCCGACACAGCCGGCCGGCAAGGTGAGCCTCCCGGTGTTGAGCGTGCTCAAAGCCACCTTGAGCCCCTTGCCCTCGCCGAGCAGGATGTTCTCGCGCGGCACGTGGACGTCCTCCAACCGGATCACGGCGTTATACAATGAACGCAACCCCATAAACCGACACCGATGGGCAACGGTGACGCCCGGCGTGTCCGTTTCCACGATGAACGCGGTGATCGGGTTTCGCAGTTTGCCGCGCACTTCCTTCGGCGGTGTCTGTGCCATAACGACGATGACACCCGCCTTGGTTCCGTTCGTGCACCAAAGTTTGGTGCCGTTGAGGACAAAATGTTCGCCGTCCGGCGTCGGCTCGGCGCGGGTGCTCAGCTTTGCGGGGTCGGATCCCGCCTCGTCTTCTGTGAGCGCGAACGCGGAGATCTCGCCTCCGGCACAGCGGGGCAAATACTTTTTTTTCTGCGCCTCAGTGCCGAACATTTTCAGCGGCTGCGGCACGCCGATCGATTGATGGGCCGAGAGGAGCGCGGGGAGGTTGCCGCAATGGCTGCCCAGCAACATAGCCGCCCGGCTGTAGGTGCTTTGTGACTGGCCAAGCCCGCCGTACTCGCTGCTGATTTTAATGCCAAACGCGCCCAGCTTGGCCAAGCCGTCCATCACCGGTTGCGGGATCTCGCCCGTCTCGTCGATGGCGTCGGCGTCCACCTTCTCGCGCAAATACGTTTCCATATTTTTTAGAAATTTGTCACCGATTTCCGGTTTGGCGGCCTCTTCGCCGGGGAAAGGGTGGATGAGATCCCACGAAAACCGCCCCATGAACAGCCCGCCGGTGAAGCTCTTGTGCTCCCATTTTTCCCGTGACTCCTCCGCCATCTCGAGGGCTTTCCGTTTGCCCTCCGACATTTTGGACACGTCAATCGACGACAACTCATTAGGCGTGTCTGTCTCTGTTTTTTTATTTGTCGCCATAAAACTCCCTCCCTGCTTTGGCCATGGATTGAAGCAGCTCGCACGGCTCGAACTGTGGCCCGGCGGACTTGGCCAAGCGCTCGAGCGACTCGACGATCTTGGCCAAGCCGACCGCGTTGGCGTGGCGCAGCGGGCCGCCCCGGAACGGCGGGAAGCCGGTGCCCATGATCATGCCGAGGTCAACGTCCTCCGGATCGGCGACGACGTTTTCCTCGAGGCAACGCGCGGCCTCGTTGAGCATCGGCAGCACCATGCAATCCTGCAGTTGTTCCTGCGACAACCCGGCGGCGGCGCGGCCCGTTGCCAGCATGGCCGCCGCCCCGTTCACGGGCGGTTTGCTCTGGGCGCTGTAATCGTAAAACCCCGCGCCGGATTTCCGGCCGAGCTGCCCCGCGTCGAGCATCGACTGCATGATGCCCGACGACGGCATGCGATCACCGAACTCGGCCGCAAGGTGCGTCGCCACGTGATGGCCAACGTCGAGTCCCACTTCGTCAAGCAGCCGCATCGGCCCCATCGGCATCCCGAAATCGAGCATTGCCTGATCGATGGACGGGATGGCCGCACCGTCGGCGAACAACCGGGATGCCTCGCTCAGGTAAGGCATTAGGATGCGGTTCACGAGAAACCCCGGGCGATCCCGCACGACGACCGGCAGCCGCCCGATTTTTTGGACGAACTGCACCGAGCGCGCCAGCGTCTCCGGGGAGGTCGCCTTGCCGACGACCACTTCGACGAGTTGCATGCGGTGCACCGGGTTGAAAAAATGAATGCCGATCACCCGCTCCGGGTGCCGGGTGGCTTGGGCAATTTCGGAGATCGGCAGCGCCGACGTGTTGGTCGCGAGGATGGTCTCCGGCCCGGCCAACTCGTCGAGCCGCTCGAAGATTTTTTTCTTCAAATCGAGTTTCTCGACGGCGGCCTCGATGATGATGTCGGTGTTCCCCAACGGCACTTCGTTGTGCGCCGGGTGGATGCGGTCGACCCCCTGCTGCCCCTCCACCTTCGTGAGGATGCGCCGCTTGACGGCGACGTGATACAGCTTGGAGATGGTGGCCATCCCTTGGCCAACGCGCTTTGGGTCGATGTCCCGCAGCACCACGTCGAGCCCGCGCGCGCTCAGCCATTGGGCGATGCCGGCACCCATCACGCCCGCACCAATAACCGCCGCCCACTTGGCCGGGGCGTTTTTCTTGTCACTGTTTTTCATGGCAGAACCTTTCCCCGCCCGCAGCCGCTTGGCCCGTTCCTGCAGGAAAAAAATGCGAATGAGGTTGCCGCAAACCGGCGAGCTGGCCAAGGCGATGATGCCGTCGGCCTCAAGTTTCAACGAGGCGTCGATTGACCTCGAGATCCCGGAAGTCATCACGTCGAGCGTGCGGGGCAGTGCCGGATAATGCCCGCCCGTTTTTTTGAGCAGCTTCGGTTTTTCGCGCAGACAAATCAGCTTGGCCACGAGGCCGTTGTTCCAAAACCAATGCCCCGGCCGGCTGGGTTTTCCCTGCGCGATTTTGCCGGTGGCAACGCGCAGCAAATGCTCACGGGGCACGACCTGATCGACGAGCCCGTTGCGCTTGGCCTGCTTGGGTGCCATGCGTTTACCGGGCAGTATGGCGGCCAACGCGCGGGGCAAACCGATGAGGCGCGGCAGCCGCGTGGAGCCGCCCCAAGCCGGCAGCAGCCCGATGCTGGTCTCCGGCAGGCCAATCTTGGTGCGCTTATCGTCCGAGGCCACGCGCCAGTCGCAGGCCAGCGCCATTTCGTAGCCGCCGCCGAGGCACGCGCCGTGGATGGCCGCGACCGTGGGCACGCGCAACGCGGCGAGACGGTTGAACACCCGCTGCCCCACCGAGGCGATCCGGCGTATGTCGTCGGTGGTTAAACCGCTATGGTGAAAACGTTTCAAATCCACCCCGGCGATGAAGATCGATTTTTTGGTGCTGACGAACACCGCACCGCGCACGCTGCGGTCGCTCTCGATGTCGGCGAGGTGGTGGTCCAACTCGTCCATCGTGGCGGTGTCAAATAAGTTTGCGGACGATTCGGGCCGGTCAAATGTCAGCAGCCGAATGCCGTCCTCGAGGGTGGTCGCGTTTATGTTCATCGTTCCATCCACATCGCCGCGCCCTGCCCTCCGCCGATGCAGAGGGAGATGAGGGCGCGCTTGGCCTTGCGGCGGCGCAGCTCGAGCAGGCTCGTCAACGCCAGCCGCGCACCGGTCGCGCCGACCGGATGGCCAAGCGCAATCGAGCCACCGTTGACGTTGAGTTTTGCCTCCGGTACTTGGCCAAGCGGCCGGTCTCGTTTCAACTCGTCGCGGGCAAACGTCGCCGACTCCGCGCAGGCCCGCACCGCGAGTACTTGGGCGGCGAACGCCTCGTTGATTTCGATGATGTCGGCGTCGTTCAAGCCGAGGCCGGACAGCTGCTCCAGTTTGTTCATCGCGTAAACCGGCCCCAGCCCCATGCGGGACGGTTCGCAGCCGGCGTACGCGTAACCGGCGAGCGTGCCCAGCGGCTCGAGGCTAAGCTGCGCCGCCCGCGTCTCGCCCGCCACCAGCAGGGCAACTGCGCCGTCGCTCACTTGCGAGGCATTGCCGGCGGTCACGGTGCCGGTACCGCGCTCGAACACCGGCCGGAGCTTGGCCAAGGCCTCGATCGACTGTTTCGCGCGCGGGCCGTTGTCCGCCGTGACTGCAGATTTGTATTTTGGCGGCAGATAAACGGGGCAGATTTCGTCAGCCAACCTGGCGGCGGCGGCGGCCGCCTTTTGGTGCGACGCCAGCGCGAAGGCGTCCTGCAACTCGCGGGTGGCACCGTTTTCGCGGCCGATCAACTCGGCGGTCTGGCCCATGTTCAATCCGCACACCGGGTCGCTCAGGCCAAGTTTCAACCCGATGAGCGGCGAAAAATCACCGGGCCGAAAGCCCAACGCCGCGCCGATCTTTTGGCCAAGCGACTTGGCCCGGGCCAAGCGATTAAACTTCGCCGCCGCGCTTGGCCGGTACAGCAGCGGGTATTGCGACATGCTCTCGACGCCGCCGACCACGAACAGCTCGCCGCAACCGGCCGCCAATTTCTGGTCTGCCTGGGTGATCGCCTCGCAACCGGAGGCGCAATTGCGGCTAACCGTGACGGCCGGCACGGAGCGTGGCACCCCGGCGCGCAGGGCGATCACGCGGGCGACGTTCGCCGAGTCTATCGGCTGGCCAACACACCCGAAGATCACCTCGTCGATCGTGCCGGGATCGATGCCGGTTTTCGTCAATAACGCGTTGACGGCAACGCGCCCCAGTTCACTGGCGTTCAACCGAGCGAGGCTCGTGCCCATCTTGGTGAACGGCGTCCGCACCCCGTCCACAATCACCAGTCGTTCCCGGCTCATATGAAGTTCCCCTCCGTTCCATGAAGGTTGTAATGATTCAAGGTCACCATTTTACATATAAAGATCCGGTCGCAACTTCGCGCCTTGGACCATCGAGTACGGCTCGAAATCAGTGACGCCTGCCTCGCGCAAAACCTGTTCGTCGGTGAAAAAACGCCCCGTGCATTCGCGGCTGTCGCGAGTCAGGATCGCGTGCGCGGCGTCGCCCATGATTTCCGGCTTGCGCGAAACACGCATCGCTTCGTCGCCGCCGAGCAGATTTTGCACGGCAGCCGTGCCGACGAGCGTACACGGCCAGAGCGCGTTAACAGCGACGCCCTGTTCGGCGAACTCCGCAGCCAAGCCGATCACCGACAAACTCATCGCGTATTTCGACATCGTGTAGGCCAAGTGCGGAGCGAGCCAGCGCGGGGCCAAGTCCAGCGGCGGGCAGATGTTCAGAATGTGGGGGTTCGACGCCTTGAGCAAATGCGGCAGGCAACGCTGCGACGCGAGAAACGCCCCGCGCGAATTGATGTCGTGCATCAGGTCGAAGCGCTTCATCGGCGTGTCCAGCGAGCCGGCCAGCGAGATGGCACCGGCGTTGTTCACCAAAATGTCGATCCCGCCGAACGCTTCCACCGCTTGGCCAACGGCAGCGTCCACCAGCTTTTCATCGCGCACATCCACCACGCAGGCCAAGCCCTCGCCGCCCGCCTGCCGGACGGCTTCCACCGTCTCACCAATGGTTCCCGGCAGCTTCGGATGCGGCTCCCGCGACTTGGCCGCCACCACGACCCGCGCCCCATCCTGAGCCGCCCGCAATGCGATCGCCCTGCCGATGCCCCGGCTGGCGCCTGTGACAAAAAGAACCTTCCTCTTGAGACTCATGCCGATTGATCCACCACACGAGCCGGGTGGATTATTGCTACGTCACTTTGTGTGAACCAAAAGGTAGCCGCCTCAGCGATTCCCACAAGTTGTTTTTGAGGAACGCCCACCTCGCCGACAAGGAAAAGGAGATCCTGACGGTGTAAGGCCGTGATCGCGATCAGCCACCGTAGTGGGTGCGAAGCTGCGCCACCATCAGCACGTCGCCCTTCACGCGGTAGACCCTGCGATGCGCCTCGTTTATGCGGCGCGACCAGTATCCCTTCAACAAATGCCGCAGCGGCCCGGTTTTCCGATTCCCTTGGTTGTTAAAAAAGGGGTATCTTTCCCTCGCGTTTGCGGTGGATGTTTCCG
>JACKQG010001563.1_pt1 | contig 31385 bp, 40 predicted proteins | sample 8237621 | NCBI WGS metagenome assembly JACKQG01 (sample SAMN15677084, study PRJNA649215) | marine metagenome | biome: marine; feature: Black Sea; material: saline water; isolation source: suspended particulate matter (SPM) from the Black Sea western gyre | collected 2013-06-09/2013-06-10 | depth... | reverse complement strand
TGAACGAAGAATTGTCACAATATGTCATAACACACTTGAAACAAAAAGATTTTAAACCTTCAACAGTCAACATAATCTTTCAAGGGACTTGCGAAAGTTGCAATGAGGTGCTTTAATGGGATGTTGTAAAAAGAAAACAGACACTAAAACCAAGAAAAAGTCTTGTAAAGAATAATGCTCAAATCTTTAAAAAAAAGTAATAGAACTAGCTCAAGCTATATTCTAAAGGAGGAAAACAAAATGAAAAACGAAGAAAATTGTGATTGCTATGAAGTTGCAGACATAAATAAACCAGCGCCTGCATTCACAGCAGAAGCATTCCACAAAGAACAAATAAAAAAAATTAATTTAGAAGATTACAAAGGAAAATGGGTTGTACTATACTTCTACCCAGCAGACTTCACATTTATCTGCCCAACTGAATTAGGAGATATGGCAGATCACTACGAAGAATTAAAAAAGATGAATGTAGAAGTATTATCAGTATCAACCGATACAGTTTTTGTTCATAAAGCATGGCATGATGATTCAGAAACCATCAACAAAATCAAATTTCCAATGGTTGCAGACCCAACAGGATTTATCTGCAGAAGTTACGGAACAATGATTGAAGAAGAAGGATTATCTTTAAGAGGAACATTCATTATCAATCCTGAAGGAGTATTGAAAGCATTCGAAATACACGATAATTCAATCGGAAGATCAGCAAAGGAATTAATAAGAAAAATACAAGCAGCTCAATACGTCGAAACTCATGGCGGAGAAGTATGCCCTGCAAATTGGAAGCCAGGAGAAAAAACACTGAAACCAAGTCTCGAACTTGTTGGAAAAATATAGGTGATACAAATGTTAGAACAAAATGAAATTTATAAATGTCCACTCTGTGGCAATGTAATTTCAGCACAAGAAGCTAATGGACCAATCCCAGTTTGTTGCGGACAAACCATGAAGAAGATGCCTGAAATAACAGTCAAAGAGGAAGGCACAGAAAAACACAAACCAGTTGTAAGCATTAAAGGCGATAAAGTTATTGTCAATGTTGGCTCAATCGACCACCCAATGGACGAAGATCATTGGATTGAATTCATACAGATCTTAAAAGACGGTAAGGTTATTGCTGAGAAGAAGCTATATCCAGGTGATAAGCCTAGAGCAGAATTCTTAGTTGAAGATTCAAATAACATTAGATCAAGAGCATATTGCAACATGCACGGTTTATGGACAAACGATTAATTTTTTATTTTATTTTAAAGATATTCTGGAGATAATAGAACAATTTCAGCACTAAAAAGCACAATATTTACAATTAGTTTTCTTGCATGTTTCATTATTACCATGCCACTTCAAAGCCCAGATTTTCATGCTTTTTATAACACTAATAAAAGCTAATCCTTTATCTGTTAGAATGTACTGACAAGTAATTGGAAATGCAGAAGTGTCTATATTCTTTTGAACAATATCTAGCTTCTCAAGTTCTTTTAGTCTTGAAGACAATAATTTTGGCGTAATACCTGGAATTGAGCGTTTGAGTTCAGAGAATCTTTTGTTAGATGTTCCCTTATATAACTCTTGTAAAATCAACAAAGTCCATTTTTTCCCTATGAAATCAGCAACTTCATAGATAGTGCATTCTGGTTTCATTTTGTATAGTAAAGTATTTGTTATTTAAATAAGTATCCTTTTTATAGCTAGTATTATAAAGATATTAATTCAGTAAGTTAAGGCTTATTTTTCTTATGTCTCATCCATAAAAACATTCCCACTATTAAAATAAAAATCAAAAACAATATAATGCTCAAAAGATTCGCATACTGCCAACCAATAAGTGCATTCTGAATTGAATAAAAGTATTGCTTTGTACCAAAGACATCCCATGAATTAAATACACTCGTACCCTTAAATATCAGAAGTATAAAACCTATGAATAAGAACAAAATACCAGCTATAAAATTAGTTGAATGAATGTGATAAGTTTTATCATCTATCTTAAACTTAAACATTTTACCTTTAATAAATCTGCTTTTAGACAAATCAAATTTATCATAAAGCATAGATAAGACAAATAAAGGCACAAGATTGCCAATAGAATAAAACAGCAGAAGCATAGCAGAATAAAAAATATTATGAAGCAAAGCACCAATACCAAGAATTCCTGCAAGTATAGGACCTAAGCAAGCAGTCCAACCAATAGCAAAAAATACTCCGAATAATAAAGTTCCAGGAATATCATTATTGAATTTTCTATTAGGCTTTATAAAAGAAGCAAAACCTTTGCCAGAGATTGAAACAAGACCCATCAGAATCAAAAAAACTCCTGCAAGTGTTACTAACCAATTACTCTGTAATATTGAAAGTGATCGTTCACCAATAAAGCCCGCAATAATACCCATCACTACAAATACTGCTGCAAAGCCTACAAAAAATACGAGAGTCATCTTAGTGATATTCTTCTTCTCTTTGAATGTATAAGAGAAGTAAGCAGGTAAGAATGGTAAGATACAAGGAGATAATATACCTAAAATACCAGCAACAAAAGCTATGAAAAAAGAGATTTTGACAGAGAAGTCAAGGGTTTGTTGTTGATTTGATTCTATTATCTTCTGTAAACCAATAGGTAATTCTGAAGAGTTATCTCCATCATGACTATGATTTTCATGTGCAGTTACAATCGAAGCAAAAGCTACTAAGAAAATCAATAATAACAAAACTGAAAATAATCTCTTCATCTTATTTACTCAACTATTAATTGTCCTCTCATACTACCATGACCAGCTCCACAAGGAACATTACAAAAAAATGTAAATGTTCCAGTTTTATCGGCTATAAAGTTTACATTCACTTCTTGTCCTGGTTCTAACATTTCATTCACACCGAATTGTGAAAGCATAAAGCCATGAGTTACATCGACACTCTTTATGTGTAATTCCACGTTATCACCAAGATTCACTCTAATCTCAGAAGGTTCAAAGTTCCAATTTCTGGCAATGAGATCAAATTCTCTCACTTCACCTGAGAACTTGTCATCTCCATTAGCAACATCAGTTGCTTGAGAGTCAATTGTTTGTTGATTACAAGCAACTAGCAATAATAGACTGGCAAGTAATAATATTAATTTTTTGTTTTGCAATTTTGTCACCTCATTAAAAAAAATAAAAAAATTATGGTTGAACAATTTCTCCTGTCGTCAAGTCCTTATATGGTTGTCTAGAAACGTCCACTAACCTAAATACATAAGTACCATCAGTTTCTACTGTGCCAACATCCTTCCACGCGCTAACAATAACAGAATAAGCACCAACATCACCTTCCAATATAATCGTAGGAACTTTTACAATGTTATATTTTTCAATTAATGCTTGACCTTCTGAAGTAGAAATATCAACTGATTTTTCCTCTCCGAAAACAGCACCCATATTTACCAAAATTGGTTTATGAAAACTATTTGGATCATAACATTCAGTACATGTTTCATCTGTTATGACAGTCATTGAAAGCAAACCAACAACTCTATTCTCGGTTAAATCAACATAAGGAGGAGTTAATAATCTAGTCACATAATAACCGTTTGATTCCACACTTCCCAGTTGATTCCAACTACCAGTAATACCTGAACCATAAATTTCCAAATCACTTGACAATATTAAAGTTGGAATTGTTTGTATGTTATATTGAGATATTAACACTTGACCTTCAACACTGTTCATTTCAATCGTACGCTCATCAGTAATAACTACTCCAGATTGTTTCACACTATTTAACAAAACATCCAAATTATAACAATTGTCGCACGAAGAATCTTGAACTAATATTGTTAATACTCTTCCTTGTAATTCGCCAGAAACTGCATCAGTATATGGCGGTATGAGCGATCTAAAGACTAAAGCATCATCCTGAAGTTCCATATTTCTAATAGAAGTCTTGTTAATTTGACCAAACAATAATACACTTGGAATCTTTTCTATTCCATATTCAGAAATCAGTTCTTTTGCTTCTTCTGAATCAAAGTTTAAAGATTGTTCTTGTGTTATATTTACGTGAGACTTCTTGATAGTATCAATAATTGGTTGAATATCAAAACAATCATTGCAACTATAATCCGTTATAGTTATCATTTGTAGCTCAGCAGGTTTGGTTGCTTCTTTTACCACTGCAAGTCTCTCATCAAGCAAACTATCAAAAGAAGATGTTTGCACAATATTAAATATGGCTACCAGTATCAAAACGATTCCCAATACTAAATAGTAATTTTTATGAGAGTTGACTTGTTTGCTGGTTTTTTTAGCGTTTTTCTTATTTTCCATTAACATCACCTGGTTTAGTTAAAAAAATTATTTTAACAACCGCCCACCATTGTTGGTAGATTTTGTATGCTTGTTGGCAAAGCTGCGGGTTGACTACCGCTGCCTCCTGATGATAACGGCGTTGTGCTAGTTGAAGAGCCAATTGATAGATCTTCATTAGCGATTTCTGATTTTAAATTGTTTAATTGAACTGCTTGAACGATTGACAGCACCACAAGTACTACCATCACCACAGTTACTATTGTTGTTGATTTCATTTTTTTACACCTCGTTAGTATTCACATCCTGTAAGCTCAGCCAATCTTTCAAAAGATTGAACACGCTCATATTCCTGACCATCTATTACCCATGTTGGTCTTAGATTAAGGTCTTCTTCAATTTCATAATTAATATATTTGAATGATTTACCAAACATCTGTTTTTGACCATTCGTATATTGACACCAATCTTCACCATACATCACAGCGCCCTTCTCTGTTAAACATTTAGCAAAGTTATCCCAGTTACCAGGTTTTTGGCTTGAATAAACACCGAATATTACTAATAAAATAACTATTGCCAAAGAAACAAAACCAATTGTTTTATTTCTTCTACTTCTGGAAACTTTGTTAGTTTTGAAAAGTTTATCTCGCTGTTTCCTATTAGATTCCACCTGTTCACTGGCAGCCTTCTGATTCTCTAATCGACGTTTTCTTCTCTCATTTTTTGACACCATTTTTTATGCGTTTTATGCGTTTATCCGCAGCCCCCTCCGACGTAATCTGAACTTGGCGGTGGTATAGTGTTTGGGTCTCCCGAAGAACATCCCACTACTACTAAGGCTAAGATTACTAACAAAGCCACTACAAATAACATTTTGTTTCTTGCGTATAACAATTTCAAAGAATTGTATATTACACCTATATTCATTTTAACAACCTCCTACCATTCCTGGTAAATTATCCAAAGCAGATGTATCTCCACCCGCAACAGTCATTCCTAACTCAATCATGTTCTTTGGAAAGAATAGTGTCTTCCACTTTATTACTTCTCGCAATATTTCTCCATCATTGTAATCAGTGTAAGCTGTTAAGTAAAGAGTCACTGATAGAAGAGCAGGGTTATGTTGACAACCACATTTAGAGTTGCCGTTCTTGTCAGCGCCTGCAGGGCCAATTCCACAACAATATTCACATGAAACTCCATATGGATTTGAAGCGAGATTTATGTATCTCTGGAATGCTTCTGGATTACTTTGTTTTACTTCTGATTTCAATCCTTCAAACATCCTTGCCAGAGTTGCTAATGAAGTAACTGGATCATCAAAGTTTACTCCTAACGCATCTCCATACTCAGGTGTTCCTGTTGGAAATAAAATAGCCATTGCATCTTCTGCAGTGTATATATTCTCTACAGGAAAAACTGCCGCAATAGCATGACCTGTTGATGTTATCTTTGATAAGTCAAGATCTAAAAGATCAGTTCCGCCAGCATTAATTGATCTTGCACTAACAGAATTTAAATCACCAGAGATACTGTTTATTTGTGTTTGATTAAAAATCATTACTACAAGTACTAAGACAAACAAACCAATGATTGGCATTGTAAGTGCGTTCTCTGTCTTTTTCGTTTTGGCTTTTGTTGTTTTAGTTGTCGTTTTAGCTTTAGTTTTCGTTTCCGCTTTTATTTTTGTTTTTCCTTTTTCCATTTTTTTAAATCCTCTACCCGTTTTAAAAATGTCTTAAATAGTTAAAAAGTCATCTTATATTTAAAAAGAATGCAATATTAGTGAAAAAATAGGGAAAATTTATAAATCACTTTTAGGTTTTGGAACTTCAGGGGGAAAAAATAGTGAAAATTAATCGACCATTTGTAATCCTATTAATATCATTAATAATGTTAGTTATAATAGGCGTAGTTGTATTTACTAATGTTCTCTCATTCAGAAATATAGAATCAGTTCTAATAAATCAGTTAAAAGAAAATCAGTTGACTCAAACAGAGTTTGCAGCTTCTCAAATAGAAGATTATGTACTCCAAGTAAAAAACGAGTTGATAACACTAAGCAAGTTTCCAGACATAGATTCCTTCAATATGAATGAATGCAATGGCGATATGTCCATAGTTCATGGGGATATAGAAGGAAAAATAAATAATCTATTAAGAGTTGAAAAAGATGGAACCGTAATTGAATGTTCATCACCAATTTATTCTAATTTTGTCGGTTTGAACATACAAAATAAGGATTATTTTCGGATCCCTAAAGAAACAAATGAGCCGTTCATAGATAGTTCTATTAGACAAGGAAACATGAGACAGATAATCATCGCAGCACCTCTTTTTGAAACAACAGAGTATACTCCTTATCCAAATTTTCTTGGTCGGTTTGAAGGTTTACTGTTGAGTATCATCGAAGTTAATACACTTTACAATATGTACATACACCCAATAGCAGATCCTGAAAAAAGCTCTTTCTTATTAATCAGTTTGGAGACTGGCGAGACTATTCTTAAAAGTAATAATATGGCAGAATACTCTGAGATCAAGAATGATATTCCAATAAAAAGCAGACAGTTGAGTGCAATCAGTAATTTTAATGGTTTCGGAGAAACAATCTTTACTTCATCAGATATGATTCTAGGCTCTGAAACTTGGAGATTAATTGTTTTAACACCTCTGGAAAATATAGAGGAAAATGTGGGGAGTGTTCAAAAAAGACATTTTTTCATTCTAGGATTTGTAATAGTTGTAATCATTGCATTGTTCTTTTTTATGATAACACTTTACAAGTCAAAAGAAAAAGTACAACTAAAATTAGATAGAGCCAATGTAACCTTAGAACAGTTAGGCATCAATATTGAAACTGAAACAGACAAATACAATCAAGCAGATATAACTCTTGAACCAAAAAAAATATACTTAATAAAAGAAGACGACGAAAATCATGCACATGAATTGTTTATAGATTCTCTTAATAAGGGATTTGCAGGTCTTGGAATTGTAAGAGAAAATCCACGCGAGCTTAGAAAAAAGTACAATTTACAAAAAACTTCTTTCATATGGATGACAGATACTAAAACTGTAGATATTCCTACAGAAATGAAGATAGATAACTTGTACAGGTTAATCTCAGAGTTTGTCAAGAAGAGCAAAAAGTGTGTCATTCTAATAGATAGACTTGATTATATTTTATCCGAGAACAGCTTCGAAGATGTCATAAAGAGAATTCATTCTTTGAAAGATTTGGCATTATCAAATAATTGCATAATAATAATCTCTGTTAATCCAGAACTGGTTCCTGATGTTCAGCTTAAAGCAGTAGAAACTGAGACAATCGATTTGTATGGAAAACATCTAAGTGATAAAGTGAATCTTTCTGAGATGGAGTTTGAAATGCTAAAACTTGTGAATGAATATAATACTACAAATAAGCTAATATCTTACAAAGACATTACAAGTAAATTCAATATTACAAAGCCAACAACAAGAGCAAAGATTAACAACTTGCAAAATCTTAGTTTAATACAAGTAGAACAGAGAGGAAGGTTTAAATCTCTTAAAATCACGTCGACAGGAAGAAGAATTATAGGTTAAAAGCTTTCACTAATTTTTCACTATTTTTTATTCTAGTATTTATATATGAATCACTATTATTCTATTAGGTGAAACAAAATGTATGGATATAATAAACAAACAAACGCTTCATTTGAAGAAACAATTGAAAAAACAAAAGAAGAATTACAAAAAGAAGGTTTTGGTGTTTTAACTGAAATCGATGTCAAAGCAACGTTTAAAAAAAAACTAGGTGTTGAGTTTGACAAATACATCATATTAGGTGCTTGCAACCCACCATTTGCATACAAAGCTTTACAGGTAGAAAAGGAGATAGGTTTGATGTTACCTTGCAATGTAATCGTGTATGAACAAGAAGGCAAAACAGTTGTCTCAACAATATTACCTACCGTTGCTATGAGCATGGTTGGGAATGAAAATCTGAAAGCCATAGCAGAAGAGATTGAAGAAAAACTGAAGAGAGTTGTAGATAATATATCTGAGAATTAATGGAGGTAAAAAATGGTATTTGGTTTATTTAAAAAAACAGATCCCATATGTGGGATGAAGGAAGAAAAAGGTAAAGGTATTACAAAACACGGACAATGGTTTTGTAATGAAAGCTGCTTGAGAAAATATGAAGCAGGAGAAGAAAAAGATGAGAAGAAACATGAAGGATCATGTTGTTGTCATTAGGAGATACACATGTTTAACAATGTAAAAGAACGGATTATAGGAACAACAGGGAGTATTTCCGGATTTGCAAGTGTACTTGGTTCTTGGCAAATATGTCACAATGTTTGTCTGGGATTAATAGCTTTGTTAAGTGTTATAGGAATAACTGTGACAGGTATGCCTCTAATGTTTCTGACAAAGCTAGCAATTCCTCTTTGGACAGCGGCAGTTATACTATTAGGAATAACTACTTGGTTTTTCGTTAAGAAGAAGTGTATTTCTGGAAAACTCATAATGATAAACTCTGGCTTGATAATTGCAGGCATTCCTTTTCAAGCACTTCAAAGATTCTCAATAATTTTCTGGATTGTTGGTGGAATCATAGCTGCAACAGGAATTGGTTTTTTTATCAAGGATAAGATTCAAAAACAAAAGATGAAGGTGAAAAAATGAATAAAAACGTTGAGAAATATTTTTTATATGGATTTCTTGTTTTAGCAGCTTTCGGTTTAATATTGGCTTTCACTGGTTTTACGTTTGATAGTGTAAGCGCAGAAAAAACAGTTGATAACAAACAGAACATAGAAACGAGTGAAGAATCATTTAAGTTAATTTCTTCGGGAAGTACAGATTCTGGTGACGTTTCAGTTGATTTGAAACCTCACAAAGTAGTTAATGGAAAATTAGAAGTGGATATTTCTGTAAATACTCATAGTGTTAGTTTAGAAGGATTTGATTTGAAAGAGTTAACAACTTTGGAGTTTAATGGTAAATTCATCAAACCAACTTTAGCACCATCATTAACAGGACATCATAATTCTGGAACATTAACTTTTGATGTTAATGAAAATATTGATAGTTTTACAATAAAAATAATTGGAATTCCAAAAGTTGAGGAAAGAATTTTTGAGTGGAGGTAAAAATGAAAAAAAATAGTTTAATTATAATTAGTTTGTTGCTTATCAGCATATTTTTGATTTCAGCTTGCAGCCCAAACAACAGTAAATATTTTGATAATGAGGGAAATGGTGAATTTTCTGACACAAAAATATCTGCTTACAAATCACGATATTGTGGTTGTTGTGTAGGTTATGTTGCTGAATTGGAGAAATATAGCTTCGACATTGAAACTATTGAAATGGAGGATCTGACATCTATAAAGAATCAACATAATATTCCTCAAAGCCTACAGAGTTGTCATACATCTGTTGTTGGAGAATATTTCATTGAAGGACATGTTCCTATAGAAGCAGTTAGAAAGCTTCTTGAAGAAAAACCAGACATAGATGGAATTGGATTAGCCGGTATGCCTTCTGGAACTCCTGGTATGCCTGGTGCAAAAAGAGAAGCATGGCACATATATGCTCTGAAGGATGGAATACAGTCAGAATTTATGACTATATGAGGTGATAAATATGAAAAGAAAAAATTATCATGAACAAACAGTATTAGGAATGGGAATTGCACTGATAGTAATAGCAGTTTTGGTAGTTACAATAATTCCGGGTCGTTATATGTATGGACACCATATGAGTATGGACGGTCACATGAGTAATCACATGGATAATGATCATATGAATATGGATGAGAAAATGAGCTCATTCATGTTCCTAAGAGATGATATGAGACATGAATTGATAACAGATGGCAATTACAAATGTTGTTTAGAAACCTCTTGCACTTACTGTCTTGCAAAACATGGCGAATGTGATTGTTTAGAAGATATTTATAATGGAAAACATCCTTGTGGTGAATGCATTGGTGAAATATTGGAAGGACATGGCAATATTTTTGTAGCAAAATATTTTGCAACTGCCATAGCAGAGAAAGTTGGAGAAAATCATTTAGATTCTCTCAAACAAATCATCTCTGAAAAGTATAATATAACTGTAGAAGAACAGGTTTAGAAAAATGATGAAAAAATACTTGGTGCTAATAATTTTTTTTGTTTTGTTATTAAACGCATGTTCTGAACAAACAGAAGAAACAACAACGCAAGAAAATGAAACAAAACTTGAAATGGTTGATTCAAATTATATCTTGGAAAGTGTAGATAATTCGAATGTGGTTTTACTAGATGTAAGAACAGAAAAAGAATTTAGTGAAGGACATATTCCAAATGCTGTCATGGTAGACAGGTACTCTGCACTAAATGAAAATGGTGATCTTAAAAGTGTTGGAGAACTAGAATTTTTATTTAGCAATGTGGATAAAAACAAAGAAATCATTGTTTACTGTCGATCTGGAAGAAGAGCAGGTCTTGCTGCGGAAGCTATGACAAAAAAACTTGGATTTGAAAATGTCAAGATTTACCAAGGTTCTATGAATGATTGGAATAGTAAGAACTTGACTATAGAACAATGAAAGAAAATAGCAAAACAACTATACAAATAGAGGGCATGAGTTGTGCTAGTTGTGTTGCAACTATAGAACATGCATTAAAAAAAAAAGAAGGGCGTGAATAATGCTTCTGTAAATCTGACAACAAAGAAATCAACTATTGAGTTTAATTCAATTCAAATTTCTGAAGAAGAACTCAAAAAAACCATTGAAAATGCTGGTTACAAAATTTTCTTAAAGTCAGAAAATAAAGATGAAGAGAAAAAAGTACGTGACAAAGAAACAAGAAATCTCAAATACAGAGTAATTGCATCAATTATTTTAGCTCTACCACTACTATATTTTGCCATGGGACCTCACATAGGTTTATCCATTAGTTCTTTTATTACAAATCACATGGCTTTAATACAATTCTTGATAACCACACCCATAATAATAGTTGGTTATGAATTCTATTATAAGGGTTTTAAATCAGTTATAAAGGCCAAAACTGCTAATATGGACACTTTGGTTGCTATTGGTACTGGTTCTGCGTATATCTACAGTATTTTTGCAGCTATTAATGGTAATGTTGAACACTTATACTTCGAAGTTGCTGGAATATTAATCGCATTCATTCTTCTTGGACGTTATTTAGAAGCAAAAGCAAAAGGAAAAACAGGTGAAGCAATAAAGAAACTAATGGGTTTATCAGCAAAAACTGCGCTTGTGATAAGAAATGGAAAAGAGATGGAAGTCTTAATTGATGAAGTCATTGTAGGAGACATCGTTATTGTTAAACCAGGACAAAAAATACCTGTTGATGGAATAATAACAAAGGGATATTCAAGTGTTGATGAAAGCATGATTAGTGGTGAAAGTATGCCAGTTGAAAAAACCATTAGAAATAAAGTTATAGGTGCAAGCATGAATAAAACTGGCAGCTTCAATTTCAAAGCTACAAAAATTGGTTCTGAAACTGTTTTGGCTCAGATAATTAAGATGGTCGAAGATGCGCAAGGAAGCAAAGCACCAATTCAGAAAATTGCAGATGTTGTTGCATCATATTTTGTTCCAGTAGTTGTAAGCATCGCAATTATTTCCGGTATAGCATGGTATTTCTTTGGAGGGTTTGCATTCGCCTTAAGTATATTTGTTGCAGTACTAATAATTGCTTGTCCTTGCGCTCTAGGACTGGCGACGCCCACTGCCATAATGGTTGGTACTGGAAAAGGTGCAGAAAATGGTATATTGTTCAAAAACGCCCAAAGTCTTCAGTTGGCACAAAAAATAAATACTGTTGTATTCGACAAAACAGGCACATTAACTAAAGGCAAACCTCAAGTCACAGATATAATAAGTTTTTCAAAATACAAAGATAGAGATTTGTTATTATACGCTGCAGTTGCAGAAAAAAATTCAGAACATCCATTGGGTGAAGCAATAGTTAACTATGCAAAAGAAAAAAAATTGTCTTTAAAGAATCCTGAAAAGTTCAATTCAATAACTGGAAAAGGAATTGAAGTCCAATACAATGGTCTCCTTATTGATTTAGGAAATCGAAAGTTAATGGAAGAAAAAAATATTAGTTACAACAATGCCTTAAAAGATCTCAGAACACTTGAAACCGAGGGAAAAACGGTTATGTTAATAGCCATAAACAAAGAATTAGCAGGCATAGTCGTGGTTGCAGATACATTAAAAGAACATTCAATAGAAGCCATAATAGCATTAAAGAGTATGGGTGTTGAATCTATAATGATAACAGGAGATAATAAAAGAACAGCAGAAGCAATTGCAAAACAATTAGGAATAAAAAGATTGCTTGCAGAAGTACTGCCACAAGATAAAGCCATTAATGTAAAAATATTACAAGAAGAAGGGAAAAAAGTGGCGATGGTTGGTGATGGAATAAACGACGCACCTGCACTTACACAAGCAGATATTGGAATTGCAATAGGAAGCGGCACAGATGTAGCCATTGAATCAGGAGATATAGTTTTGATAAAAGAAGATTTACGTGATGTGGTGGTAGCAATGGACTTGTCAAGATACACCATGAAAAAAATTAAGCAAAATCTATTCTGGGCATTCTTCTATAATAGCATTGGTATTCCTTTAGCAGCAGGTCTTTTGTATCCTTTCTCAGGTTTTTTGTTAAGTCCAATCATAGCTGGAGCAGCAATGGCATTTAGTAGTGTAAGTGTAGTTACAAATTCATTGTCCATGAAAAGATATAAAGCAAAAATGAGTTTATAATCCACTTAATTGATTTATTTTTCTTCCCAATTCACTTTTAAGAAATGTGCTGAACAGCTAAAGCATGGATCATAAGCTCTTATTAACTTCTCAATTTCCAGTGTGATATAATCTTTACTTTTATTTTTCTGTAGCATTTGTTCAACGTATACTTGTATGTGTTCTTCCATTCCGCGCAGGTTCTGTACTGTGGGAGTTATAATATTACACTTAGTTACGTTTCCATCTGCATCAAATTGGTATTCATGAAATAAAACTCCTCTTGGTACTTCTGTCACTGCACGACCCGTGCCTGGCCGTATCTCAAACTGTAATGGTTCTTCTAATTTGAATTCATTTTCTTCCAGAATTTTCACCCCATTATTTAACCAGTGTACGAGTTCTGCTGCTTGAGCAATATTATTGTAGAAAATGTTCTTGCTCGGAAACAATATGTGATGTTCTGATAATATTCTTTTGATATCTGGAGTTATATTTTTATAGTTAAGATTGAATCTTGCCAATGCACCTGTTATGAATCCTTTTCCTTTTCTTACAGCGAATTTCGCAGTTGAATATTTTACTATGTATTCACTTATGAAATCTGTGTAATCATGAGATACTGTTTTTAATCCTTTATCTGAAATGATTGGTCCTTCCAATAATGGTTGTCCTTCTTGTGCATAAATAGCAACGTGTTCAGAATCAAGTTCTAGTTTTGGATACTTAAGCTTACAAAACAACTTCAATGTATCCATTGCATCATGCTTGCTTTCTTTTAATAGATCAAGTAAATACTGCACGTCTTCTTGTGAAGGAACATGAGTAAATCCTCCAACTACTGAAGATACTGGGTGCATTTGTCTCCCACCAACTTTAGCGACTATTTCATTACCTGCTTTCATGAGTTTCATGGCTTTTTCAATTTCCCTCTTGTATTTGGGAGCCATTTCTATAGCTGATTCATAACCAAGATAATCTGGCAAGGCTAAGAAATATAAATGTGTAGCATGGCTTCTAATTCTCTCACCGATAGACATGAGTTCTCGTAGTAGTTTTGTCTGCTCTGTGACTTCAATTCCAAAAGCATTTTCAGTCGCTTTAAGAGATGTCATACTATGACCTACACTGCAGATACCACAAATTCGTGAAGTAATTTCTTTTATGTCATCATATTTCCTTCCAACAACAAGACCTTCAAAAAATCTTGCACCTTCTACCGCACCCAACTCACATTTCGTCAGGTTTCCATTTTCTATTTCAACATCCAGATTTGCATGTCCTTCAACTTTCGTGATATGATTCAAAGTAATTTTTGTCATCTTAATTCAGTCCCTAACTCTTCAAACTTCAAGCCAGCATATTTTTGCAGTCTTTGTTTGATGAGTTCTTTTGAAATCCCATTTCTTTCTAATAATTTTATTACTTGTGGAATATTTGCATCTTCCAATGGTCCATGACAACCTGTGCATGGATGATTTATATTTGGACATAGTGCGTTGCAACCACCTCTAATCATTGGTCCTAAACATTCTTTTCCATCGTCCAATAAACAAAGATTCTCGTTCAATGTACATTCAACACAAACAGGTTCATTGTATACTCTCGGCTTCATTCCCATTAGGAAATGCTGCATCATTCGCATGAATTCTATTTCAGCAGGTGGACAACCACTTATGCTGAAATCAACTTTGACGTGTTGCTCTATCGGCGTTGGTTTGACAGGTTTATTTTTCCCTGTTAGATTTGATTTATTATCATAAACAGTATTTTCAACTTTTTCATCATCTTCAAATATTTTTATGCCTGGTACATTTCCATGTGTTGCACAAGTTCCCCATGCAACTAAAATTTTTGATTCTTCTCGCCATTTTTTTAGGTGTTCCAAATCTTGTTCACTTGCAACCATTCCTTCTACAATACAAATATCATATGGTCCTGGTTGATTTTTTCCTTTTATCATAGGTGCTGAAACAAGATCTATTTCTCCTAATATTTCTAATAGCTTGTCTCTAATGAAATAAATAACTAGTTGGCAACCAGCGCATCCAGTAATAGAATGTATGGCCACTTTCGGTTTAGGTTTCTCTTCCTTCTTTTTGAAAAAGTTACTCATCTATACTCTTCACCTCATCATATCGAAATACTGGTCCGTCAGAACAAACATATTTTCCATTAATCATGCAATGTCCACATTTTCCTGTACAACATTTCATATGTCTTTCTAAACTAACCCATATTTGTTCATCTGTAAATCCTTTTTGTTTTATAATTTCTATACTCTTATCTATCATAATTGGTGGTCCACACATTAATACAGAAGAATTTTCATTTGAGATATTGACTCGTTCTAAAATTTGTGTTACAAACCCTACGGGGCAATGAAATAAATTTTCTTCAGGTGCTTTGTCTACTGACAAGTTCAAATTATATCTTTTTGACCATTCCAACACTTCATTTTTGAAAAGAACATCTGATGGAGTTCTGAATCCAAAGAAGAGTTCTACATGTTTGTAATCTTCTCTATGTTTATCTATATATTCAATTATGCCTCTAAGTGGAGCAACACCGCAACCACCACCTACAAGTATGAGATTTTGTCCTTTGAATTTCTCCATCGGGTAACCATTTCCATAAGGCCCTCGCAAATATACTTTATCACCTTTCTTAAATTTGTTTAGAGCCTCAGTTACACTTCCAACAACTCGAAAATTTAAATCTAATTCTTTCTTATTATAAGATGCACTTGAAATAGGAGCTTCTCCAATTCCTGGTATGCTTACTTGTACAAACTGACCTGGTATAGGATTTAAGTTTGTCTGAATCCTAATCATGGTGTTATCATTTGTTTGTTTGATAACATCTTTGATTAAATATTTCTTTAGTTTGTATAAACTCATTGGAAGTCCTCATTAATTGTTTTTACAAAGTCTATCTTCGAGTGACAGTATTCTATACATCTACCGCAACCCGTACACATGCTTCTCTTGAATTTGTCTTGGAAAAACTGTGTTTTATGAAGTACTCTATGTCTATATCTCTTCAATCTTGTATCTCGAAATACATGCCCACCAGCTACTTGTGTAAAATCTTTTGAATGGCATGAATCAATTGTTCTGACTCTATCTCCATTTTTTGTTCTTGGATTTATTTCATCTTGTAAATCAAAGCAAAAACATGTAGGACAAAGTATGGTGCATCTTTGACATGAAACACATTGTTCTGAATCTTTTTCCCAAAAGTTATCTGCAAAGAATGGTTTCAAATCTTTTCTGTCCAAGTGTTTTTTTGTTTTTGGTAATGGGATATCCACTTCTGCTTCTGGCAAATGTCTAACTAGTTTTGCACCATTGTCAGTTAAAACATCAATGAAATAGTTATGTTCTCGCTTGTGCAAAAGCAAGTCATACCCTTCTTTTTTTAGATCCATTGATTCACAGAAGCAATACTTTGAAGGAGGAGTATGACAATTAATTCCTATTATAATAATACTATCTCTTCTCTTTTTGTAAGCTTCATCAGCATACTCATGGTTTAAGAATAGTTCATCCAAAATAGCTATACCATTAATATCACATAATCTTGCGCCAAATATGAGTTTTTTCTTTTCTACTTTGTCAACTGATTTGGTTTCACCACTTCTTATTTTCAGTAATGCTTCTTTATTTGGCAAGAAATATTTCTTTATTGGAAAAAATGGATTTCCACTATTTAAATCTATATCACGGATGTTTTTAACAGTCTCAAATCTAACCATTTTTGTCGTGACTGGAGCTATAAGCTCTCCTTCATCTTTCAAATGCTGGAGAAACTTGTTGTAATCCTCTTTTTTCAACACCCTTCCCATTAAGAATTTTAATAGTAAGGATTATATAAATATTATCATTTCTTTCCAAGATAGATTCTTTCAACCTTTTCTTTTTTTGCGAATCTTCTTAGGATTTCTTCTATTTCTTCGTAGAACTCGTTGTTACCAAATGATTTTTCTAATTTGAAACTGTCTAATCTTGAGAACTCATTCCACAAACCAATTTTTTTAATCATATCTACAAAGTCTTGGTAGTTCATATCAGTTGTTTTTGGAAACTTGTAAACTTCTTTACTCCAAATCTTTGCTTTCTGTTCTGTGCCAAAAACAGCGCTTGCACCTTCTTTTTCTGCAAATGACATTATCCTGTCTCTTAAAATCTCAAGTTTTTTCTGTATTGCATTTTCTTCTGCTTTGAGTTTTGAGAATTCATCCACTAGTTTCACACCATCATCATCTTTGAACTCTTGTTCAGTCTTTTTTTCAAGCTCATATTGATGTTTCCATTCAGGACATATTGGCTTGAACTCACACCAGCCACATAAAGCTGATTTTTTTGGTGGAAAGTCTTTGCATGATTCTATATCCTCTATCTTAGCAACGATATCATTTTGGAGTTGTTGCAATTGCGCCTCAGTTCTTTCAGAAGTGACTTCTTTGTCAAAAGCAAGCATATGCCATTTCAAAACAACTTTTTTTGCATCGGAAAAATTATTTTTAACCCAGATGGAATACATGGCTAGCTGTTTGTCAGAATCAGCTTCATTCTGATCTTTCATAGTATTATTAGTTTTGTAGTCAGTCACATAGTAAGTTGTTCCATCAACTTCTAACCGGTCAATTCTAATATGATACTTGTTCCCGTCCGAAAGTTTCATCAAATCTTGCGTTTCCAAACCAATTATTTTTGTCTCATTAAATGGTTTATAATGTTCATAATAATCTGAGATATATTTTTCTCCCATTTTACAATAATTTTCCTGTGTAAGACCTTCTCTTACTATAACAATATCATCAGTCCATTCTTTTTTCCATAAATCATTGAAGAAAGAAAGAATTTCTTCTTTAGAATTAAGTTTTTGGAATTTTAAGTCTTTGTATAGTTTTTCCAAAGTTCTATGAACAAGATCTCCTAAGAATAATTCAACGGATTTTTCGATTTCAGTTTTTACCTTATCTATATAATGGTATTTAAACTTCAGTTTACACTGTTCAAACGTCGATATTCTAGAATGCGAATAAGTCGTCATTATTACTAGTAAATAAGAATGTCTTTTTATGTTTAACGCGTCAATGTCCAGTGAGAAGTTCTTTGACTTTATTTTTGGCTTTTTCTTTGTCATAACCAATTGGTATGCCAATTATTTTTACCTGATCAATTTTTCCTAGTTTTTCCATTAATCCGAGAAAGAATGTAACATCAAAGTCATGCAGTGAGAACATTCTGTGTGGGTTAAGCAACTTCAGGTTATCAAAAACTTTTATTTCATCAATACCTTCTACGGCGTCCATTATGTAATCAAATTTTTCTTCCATTATCTGCTCTGGTGAAGTACAAATTACAAAATCTGCCTCGTCTTTTAATTCATTAGCTATTTCAACCGCTAAAGAGTCATATTCCAAGTATGGATTTCCAAAGACAAGTATTCTCATAGTAAAATATATAAAAGAATTCAGTTTTAAATCTTCCTATGAAGAAGGGGTTATGGCTGGTCTTTTTTACAGCAATCATATCTGGAATTAGTATTTTCATCAATGCTTTTGGAGTCCAAGGTATCAATCCTTTTGTTTTTACTGGTGCTAAGAATCTCGTTGTGGGAATATTATTGCTATCAATCATTTTCTTTGCTAAAGATTTTAAGAGTTTGAAGAAGTTAAAAGTCAGGGATTGGCGTAACTTGTCTTTGATTGGTTTAGTTGGTGGCAGCATACCATTCTTATTATTCTTCAAAGGATTGCAACTGGCCACACCTGCTCAAGGATCTTTTGTTCACAAGACCATGATTGTTTGGGTTGCGATTTTTGCATTGTTCTTCTTAAAGGAGAAATTGAATTTCAAGATTGTCATTGGAGCAATTGCTTTGTTGGCTGGAAACTTCTTACTTTTGAAACTTTCATCCTTTGATTTAACACTTGGTATCTGGTTAATTTTCCTTGCAACATTATTCTGGACTGCAGAGATTATAATATCAAAGAGAGTATTAACAACGTTATCTGGCAATACAGTTGCTTTTGGTAGAATGTTTTTTGGTTCTGTGTTCATAATGATTTTCTTGTTAGCAACTAATCAGTTTTCCATTGCGTTCACTCTTTCATCCACCCAATTTATTTGGATTTTCGTCACGTCTGCTTTCTTGCTAGGTTATGTCTTAACTTTCTACAACGGTTTGAAAACTGTAAATGCCAGCACCGCAGTTGCTATTTTAGCAGTTGGTTCTGTCGTAACGACATTGCTTAACCTAATATTTTTGGATAAGCTAATTACACTATCTCAAATTGCAGGTTTAATTTTATTAGTGGTTGGAGTGCTTGCATTCACACTCAACGTAGAAACTTTCAAGAAACTTTATTCTAATTTTTCAACTGCAAAACCTTGATGTATAGTCACATCATCACCAATTTCTGCATCTGGTAAAATGTCTGATAGGACATTTCTCACTCGTTCACCATACTGCACTATTAGAATGTCTTCTTCTTTACCAATAACTTTTCCTTTGTAGACCTTGCAAAAGTCACAAAAGTGTGATCCGAATTGTTTATAATTTCCATCTCTTTTTTCAATATAATCATTATGTTGCTCAAAAAAATATTTTTTTATAACATCCAAATCCCAAATATCCTTCTTCATCTTGGTTGCGACTTCTGAAATTCTTCTAAATGCAGATGGAAATATAATCATCAATTCTCCTCGATCCATTTGTTTATTATTAAGCACATTTTGTCTTAGTTCTTCAAATTTTTTCTCATCAATGCTTCCCATTTCTAGTAAGACGTGTGCGCATGGAAATGAATATCGTAAGAAATATTGCTCAGGAGTCATCTGCTCCATAATTCTCTTACCAGAATCATGGGGCGTCAAATGCTTAGCATTTATCTGTTTCATTCCAAATCTCCAAAGCTTTCTTTGCTTCCTCTTCAGGAATCTTTTCCATTACAAATTTTGCGTTAACAATAACATAATCACCTACTTTAACATCTTTTTTTAATTTTAATGAAGCTTCTCTTTTTTCTCCTTGGTAATCTACTATAGCTGTTTCTCCTTTAATATTAGTTATTTTTCCAGGGACTGATAAACACATTTATTCTACCTCTATTTCTTTAAGTATTATATCTTTTCCATCAATAATTGTTGGCATCATGGCCTTGCACTGTGAACATTTGAACACATTGTGATCATGACCTTTTTCAAGTATTTCTGGTTCTCCTTCATAACCACATTCTTCACATTTAACAGTTGCTTTTTTCTTTGTGATTTTAACTTCCCAATCTGTCAAGGTAGTAAGTACTTCTTCCATTTCATGAGCAGGTAAGTGTCCAAGATCTCCAACTTCAACAACTATCTTTCTCACTTTACCATGCTTTGTTGCTTTGTCTATTATTGCTTTTGCAATTGTTTGTTCATGCATTTTCTCTGTTTATTGTTGTCTTTTATAGAAGTGTGCTGACTTTCTTGAGACTCTTTATGAAATGATCAACCTCTTCTTCTGTGTTGTAAAAATATACTGAAGCCCGGACAGTTCCAGGTGACTTATGCTTGTTAAACCATGAATGTACACAGTGGGTTCCGCTTCTCACCATTACATTTGCTGAGTTATCTAGTAGCAAAGCTATTTGATGTGGATCATTTTTTCCAAGATTAAAACTGGTTATTCCGCCTCTCTGCTCTGGTCCTGGCCCAAGAATGTTAATATTATCAAATGATTCTAATCCCTTTGTTAGTTTTGTTGTAAGCATTAATTCTTGTTTTTCAATGTTTTTCAAACCGATCTTCTGCAAGTATCTTGCTGCTTCAGCCAAACCAATTATGCCAGCGTAGTTTTGCAAACCTGCTTCAAATCTTTCTGGTACATCTTCCCATGTTCTTGAAGTATAAGTTGAATCTTTAACTGTTTCTCCACCTACCATGAACGGATGCAAATTTTCCAATAACGCTTTTTGTCCATACAAAATACCCATACCTGAAGGTCCGAGCATTTTATGACCTGAAAAAGCTAAGAAGTCAACACCTAATTTTCTCACATCAACATCTTTGTGAGGTACTGATTGTGCAGCGTCCAACATTACAAGTGCACCGTTTCTATGCGCAATTTTTATAATTTCTTTTGCAGGGTTGGTAACCCCATCCATATTTGAAGTGTGTACAATAGAAACAAGTTTCACATCTCTGACCTCTCGTTTGAATGCTTCCATGTTAAAAGTATTATCTTCTTTTGAACCAAGAACTTTTAATTTGATTAATCCTTGTTCAGCTAGTAATTGCCAAGGTAACAAGTTCGAGTTATGCTCCTTGTCTGTTATTAGCACTTTATCTCCTTGTTTAAACTTGAATGAGTTAGCCACTAAATTAATAGCTTCAGTTGTATTCCTTGTGAATATGATTTCTTCTTTTCTCTTTGCATTGATGAATTTCCTCATGGTTTCTCTTGACTTCGCGACTTCATCCGTTATCTTGTTGCCTAGACGATGCATACTTCTTCCAGCACAAGCAGGAAACTCGTAGTAATACTTGTTCATAGCTTCAACTACTTGTTTTGGTTTAAGTGTAACACAGGAATTATCAAAGTACACTATTCCTTTGTCAAGAATTGGAAAATCCTTCCTTACTTTATCAACCCTTAGCCCCATGAAGAGAATTAACTATTGTTTGTTTATATAGTTTACTGTGACCATAGCATATTAAAATAGTTTTGATGAGATTTGGTAATTTCTTTGTTTTGTATTTTTATTACTAAAGGTTCCTTATCCCATAGAATGAACAAAGCATTGTTTCCATAAATTATTGTAGTGCTCGGATTAACATTTTCTACAAATTTATATTCTAATAAGTCTCTTTTTTTTAGTTTTGATTTTAGTGATTTTGGAAAGATCGACCTTTGTTTTATTCTGTTTTCAATTCTTTTCTTATGCCATAACTCAAAATATGAACCAAACACTTCTCTGAACTCCAGATTTGCTGCGATAAGAGAAATTGGTTTCTTGGCGTACAGTATTTCTTCAAAAACAGCTCTCAAACCTTTCTTTCCGGTAAAGATATTTGCATCCAAAGAATTATCAGAGTTAACATCAATGTTCTTGATCTCTTTTGAAAGACTCGTTTCAATTTTTTTCAACTCGTCTTCTTTTATTTTAACTAAAGATAAAACTAGTTTTGGATCTCTTGCCTCATACCATTTAACTTTATTTTTTATTATGAAAGCAACTACGCCTTTTGCAACTAATCTACTTAGTGCTTCATAGATATTTGTCCTGTTGATATTTGTTTCAGAACTGATTTTATTAGGATAACTAGCACTCTGTTTAAGTAAATGCAAATAAACTTTAATCTCAGATGGACTAAAGCCAATCTTTGAAAGATTTTCTTCTAACATACATAATGGGAATTAAAATTTGTTTAAATAGTTGTGGTATAGAACAACAACTTAAATTATTATCATACTATAAAATTACTAAATAGACATGACTAAAATTAAAGAACCAATATGGGTTATTGGTTGTAATAATAGTGGAACAACAATTCTTAGAAATACAATTCTATCACACAAAAATGTTTGTGGACCAACAATAGACGGACAAGAGCTTCCCGGAATGCCAAAAATAATGACCCACTATCTAGGAGATATGTTTTCTAGATTGTGGACTCATCCAAATACCAAGTTAAATTATTATGTTGACGAAAGTTTTTACAATGAAGAAATAAAATGCGAAATTATAAACGCCTACAAACCTTATCTTAAACCAGGAAAAACATTCATTTCAAAAAGTCCTACCGATGTAATTAGAACTCGGTTCATTCAAGCTTGTTTTCCAGATACAAAGTTTATTGGAATTGTCAGAAATGGATATGCGGTTTCAGAAGGAACTATTAGAAAAAGAAAAGAAGATCCTGATAGACATTTTCTCAAAGGGCTTTTCACATCTATAGATCAAGCAGCAGAACATTGGTTTAGGGCAAATGTTATGATTCTATCAAATCAAACGCATCTTAACAATTATCTAATAATTCAATATGAAGATTTAGTAGAAAAGCCAAAAGAAACTCTTCATCAAGTTCTAGATTTCTGTAGCTTGGAAAAAGAAGGATTTCAAATTCCAACATTTCAAACAAATCTTAACAAAATACAAATATCTACCTTAAATGAATATGAACTAGAAACAGTAACAAGGATCGCTCAACCAATGTTAATTCATTTTGGATATGAAATTCTAGGGCCAGATTTCAAATGGTAGTTGTTCAATTAATTCAGCCTGAAAGAAGTCCGGGTTATGCTGACAATTCAAGGTCTGGTTGTTACGTGCCACTTGGATTGGTTTCAATTGCCACATATATAAAACAAGAAGTTTCGTTTTCAGAAGTTGAAGTCATAGATGGAGAACTTCTTTCTAATCAAGAAATTATAGCCAGGTTAAAGCCCGGAGCATATATTGGCATTGATACAAAAACTCCAAACTATTTTTCTGCTTTACAAATTGCCAGATATGCAAAGAAAAAAGGCTGTAAAGTAATTCTTGGAGGAGTTTATGCTTCTGCAATCCCACACACAATAACAAAGCATAGTTCAGATTTAATAGATCATATAGTTGTAGGATACGGAGAAAAAGCATTTGCAGATATAATCAATGGGAAAAAGGATAAAATAATTGAAGTTCCAATATCTTCATTTGATGAATTACCCATTCCTGATAGAAATCTAGTCAATTTTGAAAAATACATACAACATTTCAAAGAACAACACCCAACTTGGAATTGGAGAGGAACAAATATTTTCACACATACTGGTTGCAAATATGACTGTCTTTTTTGTTCAAGAACAGGAACTAAAAAAATAGTTTATAGAAATCCTGAACTAATCTGGAGTGAAGTTCGCTCGCTTGTCGAAGATCATGGAATAGAATACTTAGTTGATTTCAGCGATACAATTACTCAAATACCTTCAGCTTTAAGAGCGATAGTAGAATCTAAGCCAAAAGATTTAAACCCTTTATTTCATGTTTTCTCAACTGCCGATGGAATTAATCAAGAAACAATTGAGCTTTTGAAAAGATTAAACACAAAACATGTTTTTGTAGGTGCTGAAACCGGAGACAAAGTTCTTGCAAAAACCATTGAAAAAGGAAGAAACTATTCTCCAAACTTAAGCTTAGAAGCAATAACTCTTCTTAGCAAAGAGGGAATTGATGTAACTCCTTCTTTCGTTCTTGGTTTGCCTGGAGAAACAGAACAAAGCTTGAACAATACTCTTGAATTTGTAAAAAAAATAAAAGATGTTTCTAACTTTGAAGAAATATTTTGCTCTGCATTTATTCCTTTTCCCGGATCACCAGCTTTTAAAATTTTAGAAGAAAGAAAACTTCTTCCTGACACAGACATTTTTGATCCTGAAGAATTAAAGAAAATATGGATTAAAGAATCATGCGAAGTAGACTATGAAACAATAATAGAATGTGTTGATAAAATATTAGAATTAGCTAGTTATAAAATAACAATAAAAAAAAATTAAAAAAATTAAAATTCAACTTAGCAAGATCCGCCTGCTGAAGGTGCTTGTGTTGGCGCTGGAGCTATTGGAATTACTTCACCACATTCTTCTGGTGCTTCATCAAATTCCAAACACAAAGCATTCTTGATACTTTCTGCATCTCTGCCCGTCATAAAGGTCTTTCCGTTTACTAAGAAAGTTGGTGAGACTTGCGGTGGTATTAAAGTTATTTGTCCATTTTGAGGATATTCTCTTACGAGTCCTTGAACCAACCTGTCTTCTTCTGCAGCAATTGTTAATTTATCATTTGCTTCGCAGTTCCTGATAACTTCTTTATCTATTCCAACTGCATCTGCTGCGGTTTCCCAACAAGTATCCGCATTTCTTGAGTCACACATCTCATTCACTTTTACTGTGAATTTAAAGAAAGATTCATATCCAAGTTCTCTTAAAGCACATAGCTCTCTTACTCCTTGGTTTCCTTCTTGTTCACCGTGCAAAGATCCAACTGTGTCGCCTGCAACATTTATGATGTAATGTGGTACTATGTCAACTTTATCTCCTAATACTTGGTATACACCATATGCTGCTTCATCTGCAGGGTTTCCATATGGACAGAATGACATCACAAAGTAATCCAATCTTGGCTTGGCTGGTTTCTCATTAAAGCCAAGAAATGCTAGATTATCATCAACATATCCTAATATTTGTTCTTGTTGTGCTTCGAGTTGTCTTTGCATTTCTGCTTCATATGCTACTCTTGCTTCATCATCTATAAACCAGTTTGCACCGATTGCTTCATCTCTCAATCTGAATCCATTTCCTGATTCCATAAATGAACTTCTAAGCTCTGGATTGTTTTCCCAAGTAAACGTTTCTTCTAAGGATTTTTCAAAGATGAATGCTGGCAAGAATACAAGTCCATTTTCTTCCACTAATGCTTGTCCTTCTGCATCATCAACATCTACTTTTCTGATGTTTGCTCCTGGAAAAAACTGTGTTGTTACCGATTCAATATTTGCAGTATTGCAGGTTGAACAATCATTATCTGTTAGAACTACAACTTCCAATTTTACTGATTCAAAACATGCTTCATGTTCACCACCAAGTGCTTCGCAAATCGCTGTTATGTAGCTTATCTCTAATCTTCCACCATTGTATGACTTCCCATTCAAATATACTGTTGGACTTGCGCTAGCACCTACTTTATTTGTTTCTACTTCACATGCTTTTAATAGTTCAACACCATCATTTACAACGCAACTAGCAATTGCTTCTGTATCGATTGATAATTGATTTGCGCAGTTAGCATATTGTGCTTGTCCTGCTTGGTAATTTTGATTGAAGCATAACAGGTAATCATAGTGTTTCTCAGGAAAGAGTTTCTCAACACATAACTGCCTCATATTCTCATCTACTTCTGGCTGTCCATGTAAGCTTTGAAAATTATCTCCTTGTGAATTAACGATATAGTTAATGTTTAAATCAACATCACCATCAAATCTTTGTACCGCTTTTACGAGTTGTGTTTCAGCTTGTGTTCCTGGCGGACATTGACTCATTACGTATAAGTCAAATACAGCTTCACCTGCTGGTGCGCTTTCGTTCAATGCAAAAACTGATACTAATATAACTGCTATTAACACTACAATCAAAGCTGCCAAACTTTTTTTGCCTAAAGGTTGACATCCGCATGAATCATCTTTGCAAACTTCTCCTACTTTATTCTTAATAGGTTTTTTAGAACTAGGCTTCTTTTTTGTCACTTTTTTTTTAGTTAATTTTTTTGCTGGCATAAATACCACCCCTCATTCTTTAAATAAATTTAATTATTCTTTTAGTTTTCTATCAATAATTTTTTTGAATTCTTTATAAGATTTTGGTCCTACTAATGATTCTTCTCCGTTTATGAAGAATGTTGGCGTTCCATAAATGCCTGCGAGATGTCCATCCGCATAGTCATTGTTTAATTCATCATCATATTTCTGGGACAAAACACACTCATCATATTGTTCCATATTAATTCCCAAAGGAAGTACGAGTTCTCTAATTGTACTATCATTTAGAATTTCTTGGTTTTCAAATAGTGCAAAATAATAATCCCAATAGCCTTCTCGACTTTGTTCATAAACACATTGTGCACTTAATGATGGCTCATGAGCGTGTTCGTGAATACTCAACGGAAAATCTCTGAAAACAAAAAGAATTTCATCTTGATTATTTTCATAAAGCTTTTTTACGGCTCCAAGAGCTGCTTCTCTAGAGTATTGACATTTGAAACAACCAAACTCTATAATAGTCACTTTTGCATCAGGATTACCAAACCATGGATCATCATCAACACCCACTATTCCCGGATTCAACTCTGCCTTGTCTGCGATGCCACTAATACCATTTGATCCAGTTCCACCAGGATTAAAAGGACAAAAACCAGTTGCATCTTCACCATTGCAGTTCTGATAAAGAGCTAAGTAGTATATTCCTTGAATAGAGTAAACAATGCTAATAATAAACAATATTAGAAATATCCAAGAAATTATTTCAAAATGTCTGTAAATAAATCTTCCACCTACTGGACAACGCTTCATAAGTTTGCCTGTGATTTGTGCTTTTAACCTCTTGTCAAGACCCGTATCACATTTTCTCAAGGTAACTCTTTTGAACATACAATCCAATGCTTCCTTAGCAATAATTCTATGAGTGCTGCTAAATATTCCTAGAATTCCAAAGACGATGAGTGCTATGATACATATCATATTTCTATAGCAAAAAAGGTATTTCTTTTAAAGTTTGTGATAAGTGCAAAACAAATAGAAAGTATATACTAGCTAAATATTAAAAAAAAAAATTGGATAAAACAGTTTGATTTCCAGGACTATTCAGTTAATGTTTGTTTTTCTGAAAGCAATCTCTACAATATACTGGTCTGTCTTCTCTTGGTTTAAAAGGAACTTCACATTCCTGCTTACATTCTGCGCAAGTAGCTTTATGCATTTCTCTTGGACCTTGGTTAAAACCTCCTCTGTTAAAACCTCCTCCATCATTCCTACTGTTGAAACCTCCTCGGTTTCCACGGTCATTATTTTCTCGTTTCATTTTTTTATTTCCTCGTTGTTTTTTTTTATTAACTATGCGCCGGCTGGGATTCGAACCCAGATAAGCGGCTTGGAAGGCCGCTGTCATTTACAGCACGCTGTGCCGAAACCAGATGATCCTGATTCTAGCGTGTAGCCGTTAGACCACCGGCGCAGTAGATATTAGAGTAGAAGTTTGTTTTATAAAATTTTCGAAGATTACTATAAACTAATATTTTTTACAAAATTATTCTTTGTGCTTCTTGTGGATTGTACAAGTCAAAGACAAGAATTGCCAGATTATTAGTTCTGGGAGAATTTCCTGCAGTCATAGAAATAGTATTACCAATATTGGTTTTATATTCTCCTGTTCTTTTAACAGTTGAATGAATATGACCATGTAAAGTTAAAAATGGTTGAGTTTTTTCAATGTATTCAAGCATTGCAACACTGCCTGCATGTATTAGTCGATCTTTTATTGGTTTTGCAAAAAGTCCACCACCATTAGAAGTTCTTGCAACATCCAAATGACCATATGGTGGTGCATGTGCAACAAAAATTGTTTTTTCAGGATTTTGAAGGTAAATTGGACTTTGTAAATCAAAACTTATTGATCCTTTATGTAACAAGTCTTGTTTACCAACTCTTATTAATTTAAATTTCTCTTTTTCTCCTTTCGAAACATCTTTTGATTCAAAACCACTCGTTCTAATTCCATAATCCATTCGTTCCAAGTTCATTTCAATTAATCTCTGATCACTAATATCAACAACTTTTCCGTAATCAAATTTATCCCAATCTTTTAAACCCCAAGGAGACATTGGAACATAAGAATAGCCAACTATTTCTAAACCATCCGCAATAGGAAGTCTTTTTCCATGAATTGCAGTATAAGGCTCAATTTCATCCGCTACAAACAAATCATGATTTGCTTTAGCATCATCGTTTCCAAACAACACATATATTCCAGTATTTGGTAAATCATTTTTAAGATTAGAAAACATTCTTGATAAATCCTGAATTAAAAAATCTCTTTGAGAAACAATCAAATCTAATCCTCTCGCAGTTTTAGGCGTTATATCTCCTCCTAAAATAATTTGATCAGCTTTTATTTTCTTAGCATAAGCTAATAATTTCTTGTATTGGGGTATAACTCCGTGAATATCCGCTGTAAAAATAGTTTGATGTGATTTCTCTGATTGTTTTCTTGAGAATATGTTCATTGTTCTTTTCTCCATAAATTTGCAGAGTATGAATCTATCTCATTATCATCAAACACTGTTAAAGCAGTTAGTCTTCCTGTGTATAATCTATTTAATCCTGGTATTTCTTCTTGAACAACAATATCTGATTCTAAGAAGTATCCACCAACAGATAGTCTATCAAGATATTTTAAGGCACTCGCAGTTCTAGAAGTTTTCTTTACTATTAAGCCTGAGAATTTAGCAGGTAATTTGGCTTTTGTTGCTTGTATGTCAGTAAAATCTCCTGCCATAAAGTGTATTTTTATATCATTAAATTCCATTACTGTTTCTTCATCAGATATTATTTCAGCTTTGATTTTACCAACCTTAGTTTGTAATCCCTTCCGAATTTTTTCCATAACTTCAGATTTACTGTATTCTTGATCAACAAAATAATATTCTTTTCCAGGTAAAAGAAGTGTCGATCCTACATCACCATGTGCTCCTAAGTAAATAATTGGATCTTCTTTTAGAGATGCGTGATTGTGACCTATCTTGTCTAAAATTGTTAATTGGTCATCTACACAATCTTCGTCTTGAAACATGAATACTAAATCTGTTAGAAATCTATTGTGATTATACTTTTCATCAATTCTTTGTATTCCTGCACGTAATCTTTTTCTTGAAGCTGTAAAATCATTTTCAAATTCAGAAGCTGTGTACTTAGAAATTAAATCGAGCCCCACATTACTCATATAATGATATCCATTAAATCGTTTTATTGCTTTTTCCTTAACCAACAATTCAAGACGTGGAGAAATATCTCTGCCTGTAAAACTCGCCGGAACTAACGGACCATTGACCGTTTCAATTTTTTCACAGTAAAGATCTAATAATAAATTCATTAGAGGATTTCGTTTATTTTGAAGCACCATAGTAAAACTATGCGCAAATCGTTTATAAAGTTTTCTATTTTTACCACTCATAAGTAACTATTATTACACACATTCAAGCACAAACTTTAATAAAACCCTCGCGTTATAGAGCAGTAATGAACAAAAACATACTCATAATAGCAGCTCACTCCGACGACCAAACACTTGGAACAGCCGGAACAGCCGCAAAATATGCGAAAGAAGGATTCGAAGTCAGAACAGTCATCTTCTCATGGGGTGAAGTATCATATCCACATTTCAAAGAGAATGTCATAGTTAACACTAGAGAACGAGAATCTCTAAGAGCAGATAAGATAATAGGTGGAAAAGGAGTAAACTTTCTCAAAGTCCCTGAAAAAAAGATCAAAAATGAAGTGGAAATCTTCAAAGCAAAGAAAAAACTTGAAAGAATCATACGGAATTTAAGACCTGTCAAAGTGTTCACTCACTCACAACAAGATCCTCACCCAGTTCACAGAGTAACATCACAAGTAACTTTAGAAGTCATTGACAGCTTACCATGGAAAACAGAAGTTTACACATTCGACATTTGGAATCCTTTCAGATTCAGCTTTGATAAACACCCAAAACTATTCATAGACACATCAGACACATTTGAGTTGAAGATTAAAGCTCTGAAATGTTTCAAAAGCCAGTTTAGCTTACACGGATTATTAAATTTCTTACCATTAATATCAACTTACGTCAAAAACTTTATAGATGGGAAAAAAATAAATAAGAAGTATGCGGAAGTATTTCGAAGGATAAGATGAAAAAGTTAGTGATTGCAACAGATAATTACGCACCAAGATGGGATGGCATATCAAGATTCCTATCAGAAATAGTTCCAAGACTATCAGACCAATTTGATATTACAATTATTGCACCGGATTACGGAAAGACGAAACAAAAAGGTTACAAAGTAAAGAAAATTCCTTTGAAGAATATAATCGTGGGAGATTTCCAACCACCACAACGTAAATATGGGGAAATTAAACAGATAATAAAGGACGCAGACATTGTTTTTACACAAACCCAAGGGTTCATTGGAATGCCAACATTCATTGCTGCTTCTTTCAAACGTAAGCCCTTAGTTGCATTCATCCACAATATTGAATGGGAGTTAGTGCCAAAATCCATTTCTATTAAAATTGCGAAGAAATTCTTGTATCCTTTTACTAAAATGGTGACTCGTTTTGTATATAATAACTATGACTTGCTAATTGTTCCCTCACATAACATATCCGAAATACTCAGATGGGAAAAAATAATGACTCCTAAAAAAGTCGTCCATTTAGGAGTGGATACCAAAAAATTCGTTAAAGGAAATAAAGAACGCGCGAAGAAAAAAATTGGATTAAAAACCGAAGATTTTGTAATTGGTTATCATGGCAGATTAGGAAGAGAAAAAGACCTTAAGACTTTGATGAGAGCATTTGTAAGACTAAAATCAGAGTATAAAAATATTAAATTACTAATCGTAGGTTCAGGAACAAGTGAAATCGAAGATCTTTTCAAAAACAAGGAAGGAGTCATTTATCCAGGTCCAAAAGAAGATGTAGTTCCATGGATACAAGCAATGGATGTTTTTGTTTTAACATCATTAACAGAAACAACTTCTTT
>JACKQG010001562.1_pt1 | contig 31404 bp, 31 predicted proteins | sample 8237621 | NCBI WGS metagenome assembly JACKQG01 (sample SAMN15677084, study PRJNA649215) | marine metagenome | biome: marine; feature: Black Sea; material: saline water; isolation source: suspended particulate matter (SPM) from the Black Sea western gyre | collected 2013-06-09/2013-06-10 | depth... | reverse complement strand
CCCCCCCCCCATTTGTTGCCCCACCCGACTTATTAGTCTGGTCCATTCCCGTTCTTTCCCGCCATCCCCACAACACAAAAAAGTCCTTACACGATCAGGTTGGTCGTTTTTTGAATGCCGGCGAGGCCCGGCGCGTAATGCTCACTCCTGAACACAAAATCGGGCCGTTCTGGTTTGCGGCGGTGCTGGAAGTCCGCCCGTTCCCGCCACAGGCTGACAAAATCGCGGCGCTGGTCGGGCGCTGCCGGCTTGCCGGTCAGCGCACCGATGGTACGGTTATATTCGGAATGCAGTTCCGGTTGGAACGCCAGCATGGAATATTCGTCGAATGAGATGACGCCGGCGGTATAAAGATCCTGGCTGAGGTTGGTCATTTCCCGGGGTGACAGGTTGCGGGCATCGATATCGCCGATGATCTCCTGCAAGGGCGAAGGCCGTCCCGGCGCTTCAATCTGGGCCGGTGGCGTTTCCACGGATACTTCCACCCCTTTGTCATTGGCAGGAACCAGAGCGCGGCTGTCCTGAGCGGCAGGGTGGCCTGACCCGGCGCTTGCGTTCCGGTCATCGAAATCCTTGGCAGGTGAATTCTTGGCGGGCAAAGGACTGGGGTCCGGAAATTTTGCCGGCAGGGGACCGGTCCGGAGTTCCGTCGGAGTCTTGGAAAACAGATCTGCGTAAAAGGCTTTTTGGTGGACGCGCATGGTCTTTCTCCGTTAAAGCGCTGGCGGGTTAGGCGATAGCGGTCCGCTGATCCCGGTGGGGGTGCATTGCCCGGGCCCGTTTGGTGACATACATGGCGCTATCGGCGCTGTTGAGAATTTCCGCCAGATCGTCTTCCGGACCGTAGGTCTGGAACCCGAAACTGGCGCGAATATCAATCCAGTAGCCTTGCCAGTCCAGGCCTGCGGCATTGACCAGACGGTCAAAGGCCTCGGCCCGGTCAAGTCCGGCTTCCCAGGTCGTGCGTGTCAGCAGGACGGCGAATTCGTCGCCACCGAGGCGGCCGACAAAGTCGGTTTCGCGAACATTGTCCTTCAACAGTTTCGCCACATGGCGAAGCACCGCATCGCCGGCTGCATGGCCATGGGTGTCATTGACGGGCTTGAAGCCGTCCAGGTCGATATAGAGCAGCACGCCCTTTTCCTGATAGCGCCGGGCGCCGGCCATGGTGCGGGTGATCTCCGCCTCGAAGCCGCGCCGGTTCAGCAGTCCGGTCAACTCGTCGGTGACGGCCAACTGTTCGAAATGCAGCAGCCGGCGTTTTTGCTCGGCGATCAGGCGTTCCGCGGCATGCGCGGCTGCGAGTGCGTTGCGGGCTGCGAGGCCGTAGGTCTCCGGCGAGGCGGTGCCGTCCAGGCAGTCGGTAAGGGCGACGATTCCCGCAACCAGTCCGGGCTGGGAAGTTGTCGGCTCAATGAGCGGCAGGTCGATGCTTTTGATCAGTCTCACTGTGAATTTTTCCCGTTGGGTTCTGTGAAGTCTTAATAAAAGGTAAAGCAATCCCCGTGCCATATTAACTTCCAGTAAAATCAATGGTTTGAGAAAAAACCCCAGCTGTCCATCCTGCCCGGGTGGTGGTTTTTGCCGGGAAATAATTGCCGTTTCCCCCTTGGCCGGGAAAAGGGCCAGCCTGTTGTGGACAAGCCCCGCCGGCTGGTCTTATGGTGAAGGCCATGACTATCCCAATGCATCTTCCAATTATTAAACTCCGCTGCATCGTTGCCGTCCTGGCTTCGGCATTTGTTGCAATGGCTGGGGGCGAGCCGGTGTCCGCCGCCGGGCCGAAACCCGTTGCCGGTAGCCTCACGGGCGGGGCAGGGGACTTGGTGCCGCACCGGGCGGCCTACCGGATGACCTTGAAAAGCGCCAAAAGCGAGTCCGGCATTATCGATGCCCGGGGTGCGACGTTGTATCGTTTCGTTGAGACCTGTGACGCCTGGGCGATGGAAAACAATATTCATCTTAATATCCGCTATGCCGGCGACCTCGAGGCCCGGATCACTTGGTCCTCCTTCGCCGCCGTGGAATCCAAGGACGGCAAGACCTACAGCTTCCGTCTCCGGCACAAACGCGGCAAGGAAACGGTGGAACAGCTTCAGGGCTCGGCAACATTGACCCGGCCCGGTGGGTCCGGCACGGCGCGCTTTACCGGTGCCGGTAAGGGCACACCGGATAAGAACGATGCGGGTGAAGACGTCACTATCGACCTGCCGAAAGGCACTTTTTTCCCGACCCATCACCTGCTGGCTTTGTTGAAGGCCGGTCGCGAGGGAACGCGATTTATGCCCGGCGTGGTGTTCGATGGCGCCAGCCTGGAAAACCCCTATAACGTCACCGCAACCATCGCCGGCGCGGAGACGGCGAATATCGGCAAGCCGGTGAAAGCTTTGGCGCAGGCGGCGGGTCTGGCCGACTTGCCGGCGCGAGGTATGCTCCTTGCGTTTTTCCCTGTCCGCAGCCGCGAGCCCGAGCCCGACTTCGAGGTCGGGGTGGACTACCGCGCCGACGGACTGGCGACGCGGGTGACCCATGATTACGGGGAATTTTCCATCAACATGGTGCCGAACGAGATTGAGGTCCTACCCCGGCCAGACTGCTGAGAGCGTCTTTAACGCCTAGAAAGCCGCTCCTTAGAAAACCGGGCGCACAGCGAGGTAGATTCCGAGCACCAGCAGGGCGGAGAAAAAGACCTTGCGGAAGGCGGTATCGGAGAGGCGGTTACGTAATCGTTGGCCCAGCACCATGCCGAGCAGGGCGGGCAGGACGCCCGCCGCCGACAGTGTGCCCAAGTCCAGGGTTAGCAGTTGGAAATCGTTCATGGCCACTGCCAACGCCACCGTCGAGACGGTAAATAAAACCCCCATCGCCTGGATCATGGTATCGCGCGGCAACGCCAGGGCTTGAAGGTATGGCACCCCCGGAACGACGAAGGAACCCGTCAGGCCGGTTAGCACGCCGTTGACGCCGCCGATCACCGGCGACAGCCAGGATTCCGATTTGCCCGGTCCGGGAACCCGGAACCCGGCGAGGCTCCAGGCCGCGTAGACGCCGATCAGGACTCCCAGCAACGCCGACAGCAGCGCCGCATCGGTGTTGGCCAGGACACGAACCCCGAACCATGTGCCGAGACACACAGCTCCCAACAACAGCCAGAGCCGCCGAAGCACCGCCAGGAACGCGCCGCCGACAACACCCTGCCAGACGTTGGTCACGAAGGACGGCAGCAACAGCAAAGCCATCGCCGGTTTCAGACCCAATGCCGCCGTCAGCAGGGCGAGCGACACCGTCGGCAGGCCGAGGCCGATCACGCCCTTGACCAGTCCCGCGATGAGAAACGTCACGCCAACGATAATCAGGCTCTCGGAAGACCACATGCTGCTCATGCCGGAAATTTTGGAAACAGAGGTGAGTTTGTTTTACAGCAATCCTGCCGCCCTGTCCCTGGTGCGTTTTCGCATATCCGGTTTGATGCTAGCATCCGCTTTAACGAACCCGGACTGGTTACAGGAGAGAAAAAATGAGGACAATTTTTACACAAGCGGTCGTGTTTCTTGTTGCTGTTCTTTTCATGACAGCACCCGCAACCGCTACCGAAGAAGTTTTAATGGTCAGGATTATAAGTTCGGACCTTGCCGCAAAAATCGCCAAGGGCGCTGTCCATGCCTGTCGGAAGAAGGGCTATCAGGCCACCGCCGTGGTCCTCGACCGCAACGGAGACATCATGGCAGCGCAACGTGACACCCTGGCTAGCCGGTATACCCTTGAAATCGCCAAGCGCAAGGCCGGCACGGTCATCCTTTCTGGTGTAAATTCCGGCGACATGCTGAAAAACCGGGGCGACATCCGTCCCGAACTCAACCATATGCAGGGCCTGATCATCATGGGTGGCGGGCTCCAGATCCGCGCCGCCGGGTCGCTGGTCGGCGCGGTGGGGGTATCCGGGGCCCCGGGCGGCGACATCGACGCCGAATGCGCCCAGGCGGGACTCGACGCGGTTCAGGAGACTCTGGACTTCGCCGACTAGAGGGTTCTTTTCCTCAATTTTTTCACCATAACCTCGCGGCGCCGCGAACCCCCGACGCATCACCGTGCAGCGCGGGCAGGAGCGGCGTCGTGGCGGTATCGGAGAATACCCAGTCCTGCCACAGCTTGGGCACGGTCTCGTAGAGCCGGGTCACGTTCGACATGCCGCCGCCTAACACGATGACGTCCGGGTCGAGCATATTGATAACGCCCGCCAACGCGCGCGCCAGGCGGTGTTCGTACCTTTGAAGCGCCGCGTTGGCGTTAAGGTCTTCACCGGTAATCGCAAGCCCGACAATCTCTTCGGCAGACAGGGGGGCAATACTTGAAGTTTGAAAGTCCCGTTCCAGCCCCGGTCCTGAAACGAAGGTCTCTATGCAGCCCCGCTTGCCACAATAGCATTCCGGACCCGGTCTTTCATCTTCACCATCAAAAACTTGAGGCCAGGGAAGCGGGTTATGGCCCCATTCTCCGGCGATGGCGTTGGGTCCGGACAAAAGCGTTCCATCGACCGTGATGCCGCCGCCGCAGCCGGTGCCCAGGATCACCCCGAACACGGTGCGAAACCCGGCGCCCGCTCCGTCGCCGGCTTCCGAAATCGTGAAACAGTCGGCGTCGTTGGCGAGCCGTACCGGGCGGGCGAGCGCGGACTCCAGATCCTTATCCAGCGCATGGCCGATCAGGCAGGTGGAATTGGCGTTCTTGACCAGTCCCGTCGACGGAGATATCGCGCCGGGGATGCCGACGCCGACGGGTACGTTCGTATCCGCCCCGGCATCCTTCGCCAGGTCCCGGACAAGGCCCGAAACGGTTTCGATGGTGGACGTATAGGAATCCCCGGACGAATCGCTCTTCGGTGTCGGCACGCGTTTTCGTACTTTCTCCCGCCCTTCGGGGTCCAGGACAAGGCCTTCGATCTTCGTGCCGCCGAGGTCTATTCCGATCCGCATGGTGAGCAGTTTACCCCTGAAAAACGGCGAATTCACGCCCTTCCGGCGAACCGGAGCATAGGTCAAGAATACTATATCTAGTGTAGTCCGAATTCCATAGGCACAAAAAACTGCTTCCCGGCCCACTTCCGCCCGGAGTAAAAGTATGGCGGGAGAAACAACAACTGGGGTCGCCATGACGGCCAAAAGTCTTCCCGCAGCAGGGGCGCCGCCGGAGGTTTCTACGGCGTTTTCTATATTCGAGGGACTGGAACTTGCCGGCGTCACGCCGGACATGATCGCCCAGTTCTGCGATGTCGCGCCGCTTGAGGTCGCCGCCTGGCGCCGTGGGGACGTCACCGTGCCATGGGGACGGGTGGTGTTCCTGACCATGGTGTTGTCGCACCTGATCGACGAACTGACGCGTACCCACGATCAATGGGGGCCGGCGCCCAAGGTCTGGCATCTGCACATGCAGTCGTGCCTGGAAAACACCCAAGCCGTTCTCGGCCGCCAATCCGACGTCAACAAGGAAGCTCCGGACGGCGCCTTTCGCCAGGGCGAACGGATGTTTGAATCGTGGTTGAAGCAGGATGCCTCGCACGGCTGGGCGGCGGAGGCGGCGAAACGGGTGGCGCTCGGCCGTGATACGACCGGGTTGGAATTATAGAGGAATCCGTTATGGCCAATGCTCTCGGGATTACCCAGGACGGCCTGAAGACGGCACTGGAGATCAAGGACAGCTATCGCCGCTCAGAGCCTCTGATTCTGCCCGGCAACGAAAGCCGTATGCTGATTCCGGAAAATCTGATGAATGCGGGACTCGACCTGCAGGGCATGGAAGACCCCCTGCCGTTGGCCATGGTCGCCAGCCGCGACCCGGAAGCCCCGATGGCGCTGGCGGCGGCGACGCGCATGTGTCCGTTGGGCGCCGGGCCTAAGCTGATCCGCGGCGTACTGCAGGTGGTCGGCGAAACCTCGCGCCATGCGCTCGTACGCGAATGCCTGGATTTTGTCTCCGACAGTGATTTCGACCCGACCACCATCGCCGAGGTCCGCCGCCATGCGTCCCGCTTTATTGTGCGGACCCGCCAGCAGTACACTGTGGCTCTCAAGCAGAACCTGCAAATGCTGCTCGACGGCTCCATCGCGCCCCGCCAGTTCGTGCAGGAGTTCTTCGAGCTGACCGAGGCCGGCAACATGCGCAACGACATCCGCCAGAAGCTGGTGTTGAGCCTGCTATTGTCCGGAACCGTGCGCCCGAGCGTGAAGTTTTTGATGCTGGAAAATTTCGAGCGCCTGGCCAAACCGGTTCGTAAGGGCATCATGACCGCCGTGCTGAAGGCCGAGCCGACGCGCCATATCGAGGTCATCAAGGAAGAGCTGAAATACATGGTGGCCCAGGACATGGTGGGCAAGGACATGGGCGGTCTTTCAGCAGGATAAGCCGCCTTAAAAAAAACTATTTATGAGGCCCGTCCGGGCTTTTCCCAGCGGCGCTTCCGGCGTAAGACTTCCCCTATGGACAAACCCGTATACACCCCCGATTACACACACTTGGCCGCACCCGCTCCGGGCGAAACCATAGAGGTCGCCGCCGGCGTGCATTGGCTCTGCATGCCGCTGCCTTTCAAGCTCGACCACATCAATCTGTGGCTTCTGGAAGATCGCGATGAGGATGGAGACGGCTGGACCATCGTCGATACCGGCATCAACCGTGACGAAGTGCGCAAAGCCTGGGAAACGGTGTTCGCCGCCCTTGTCAGCGACGCCAAGCCGGTGAAGCGGGTCATTGTTACCCATTTTCATCCCGATCATTTCGGGCTGGCCGGATGGCTGACCCGGAAATTCGGGGTGGCGTTGTGGATGCCGCGCGAGGAATGGACGCAGGGGCGCATGTTGAGCCTGGAAACCGGCGAAACCAGCCGCGGCGCCTTTTCGCGCTTTTATAAGGCCGCAGGCTTCGACGAGGACATGATGGACGCGGCCAGGGCGCGTTCCGGTCGGTACGCAAAATCCGTATCGGTGGCGCCGGGGTCGTTCCGCCGCATCTCTGACGGTACGGAAATCTCTATCGGCGGGCGGGTCTGGCGAACCATCGTCGGTACCGGCCATTCGCCGGAACACGCGTGCCTGTACTGCGCGGACCTGGACGTGCTGATTTCCGGGGATCAGGTGTTGCCGAAGATAAGCCCCAACGTCAGCGTCTGGCCGCAGGAACCGGAAGCTGATCCATTGGCGCTGTTCCTAGGAAGTCTCGATAAATTGCGCGGGCTGGGGCCGGATACCTTGGTCCTGCCGAGCCACAATTTTCCGTTCCGGGGATTGGACGCCCGCATCGACGACCTTCAACTGCACCACGACGAACGGCTGGAGGAGACCCTGGAGTTCTGTTCTGAACCGTTAAATGGGGTTCAGGTGTTGCGCCAGTTGTTCCAGCGCGAACTCGACACGCACCAGCTGTTCTTCGCCATCGGCGAAACCCTGGCGCACCTGCATCACCTGATCGGGCAGGGAAAAATCCGGCGGCGCAAGAACGCAGATGGCGTGCATCTGTTCGAGCGTCATTGAGCCGCCACGTTTTGGCCCTTTGCATGGGCCTTTGCCTCTGCGGCCAGGCAATGGGTGGTGGCGATCCGCTTTTGAATGTTTTCGATATAGGCGTTCAAGGAATCGCCCTTGAGGACCAGTCCGGTGCGGGTGACGGCACTGGACTTGCGCTCCAGAATGTCCTGTAGCTTGGCCAGCCGTTTCAGCCAGATTTCGTTATAGGCCTTCCAGTCGCCGCCATGTTTGCGATTGACGTAGGCTGATATGTCCTTGTGGGTTTTGTAGCGCCACCAATTGACTTGGGGTACGGGTTTGCAACGGCTCTTTGCGGCCCAGCCGTGGCCCAGCAATTCCGACAGGGGCCGGGCCGGGATTTCGTCTTCCAGTTCCGTATTGTCGGGAATGCCGGCGGCGGTCTCAAAAGCGTCCAGGTTGACGGTTTCTTCCGGCTGGGCGACCTGTTCGGCAGATTGAGGGTGTGTGTTTTCCGGTGCGGGGACGAAACGGGGACCGTTTTTTGCAATCTGAGCAGGCGCTTCGAGGGTTGGCGACATGGCGGACTGAAAGGCTACCGTCTCTGGCGGAACGACCAGCCAATATGTCAGAAGGGCCGTTCCCGCCGCGGCAAGGAGGGGGGTGAAAAGAGTCTTGCCGCCCCTGGCTCCAGAGGTAAGGCTTTCAGTGACTTTCGCCTCTGCATTCGGGGCCGGGAGCAATGCGGCAGGAGAAAAATCTTCCGGCAGGGCGCGCCTGAGAAGGTTTTTAACCCGGAGCAGCAGTTCCTTGGGGTCGAACGGCTTGGTTATATAGTCGTCGGCGCCGAGTCCAAGCCCCATCAGGCGGTCTTCCCGGCTGCCGCGGCTCGAGGTAATGATGATCGGGAGATTCAGGTGCTTGCGGACGGCTTGCAGCAGGCTGAGGCCGTCGCCATCCGGCAGGTTGAGGTCGAGCAGAATCAGGTCCGGCGCCTCATCGGATAGAATGCTGATCATTTGGGCGCCCGTGGCGGCCGTGAATACGTCGTAGCCTTCATTCTCCAGATGCAGTGCGAGGAAGGCCTGGACCATTTCGTCGTCTTCGACGATCAGGATGGTGTGTTCCGGTGTGCTCATGACTATCTCCTGTAATTACAGGATTAGTCATAACCTGACTAAATTACATAATTATGTATGCAGCGTGAAGGCGATGTTAACGGGTGTTACAAGCCCGGCCAGGGGAGCAGACTTAACCTTGCGGCGCAGGACCGCTGAGCGTTTCCACAGTGCCGCCGGCCTGACTCCAGGCATTGATACCGCCGCCCAGATGACAGGCGTTTTTAATACCGGTGTCGAACATCTCCTGCAGGCCGAGCGCCGAACGCTCGCCGAAGGCGCAATAGAGCAGGATCCGCCGCTCGGATTTTGATGCCATTTCCGCCAAAAGCCCGCCGGGGCGAATGTTGGCACGGAGCGCCTGATAGGGCAGATGCACGGAATTGGGAATGACGCCATCGCGGACGCGTTCGTTTTCCTCGCGCAGGTCGACGAGCAGGGAATTGTCCATATCGCCCTTTATGGCGTCATTTGCTTCGATGGTAGCGGCCTGGATGTCGGGAGACACGGCGCTTAGACCGATGGCCAGATTGGCGGGCACGGCTACGTCCATGTGTTTCGGGTTGGGCAGGTTGAGGTTGTTCATGATGTCCGCGTATTCGTCGGCCGAATGGACCTGAAGGCGGGGGTTGAAGGCCTTTTCTTCGCCGATGGTGCTGACCGTGTCGCCCTTGTAGTCGTGACCGGGATAGACAAGGGTTTCATCAGGCAGTGTCAGGAGCTTGTCGAACAGGGAGTGGTAGGCATCCGCGTTGTCGCCGTTCTGGAAGTCCGTGCGTCCGGTGCCGCGAATGAAAAGGGCGTCGCCCGTGAACACCCGGTCCGGTAGGGCGTAGGAATAGGAATCGTTGGTGTGTCCGGGGGTGTAGAGGACATTGAGCGCAAGGCCCTCGATTTCGATTTTGTCGCCGTCGTCGACCCGCATGGAGACCTGATCGACGTCGGACATTTTCCCCATCACGGTCACGCAGTGGGTCTTGTCCCTGAGTGCGCCCAAGGCCGTGATGTGGTCGGCGTGTACGTGCGTATCGACGGCCTTGACCAGAGTCAGGTCCAGTTCGTCCAGAAGCTGAAGGTAACGCTCGGTCTTTTCCAGCACCGGATCAATCAAAAGGGCCTCGCCGCCGGGGCGGCTGCCGAGTAAATACGTATAAGTGCACGAAACGCTGTCGAATAATTGGCGAAAAATCATGGTTTCGTCCTTCACATTCCAGGTTCTTTTATTCCTTATTCCGCGGCCGTCACGTCAGCGGAGGCTGGTTTCGTTCTGGAGGACCTTTCCAGGGTTCCGGCGACCAGCGTCAGCAGAGGCGGCACGATGGCCAGGGTCAGAATAGCCGATAGCGAAAGCCCGCCCAGCACCACGGATCCCAGTCCCCGGTACAGTTCCGACCCGGCGCCGGGAAACAGCACCAGCGGCATCATCCCGAAAATACTGGTCAGGGTCGACATGAAGATCGGCCGGATACGGTTGCGGGTGGCTTCCAGAATCGCCGCATCGACGGCCATGCCTTCTTCCTTGATGTGCACGAGGGTCTGGTGAACCAGCAAAATGGCGTTGTTGACAACAATGCCGATAAGAATAACAAAGCCCAGAAGGGTCAGCATGTCGAGGGGCTGAAACACGAACATGTTGGTGATGGCCAGTCCGATAACGCCGCCGGCTGTGGCGAGGGGGACGGACAGCATAATAATCAGGGGATAGATGAAACTCTCGAACAGCACCGCCATCACCAGATAGACAATAATAATGGCGATGGTCAGATTGACCACCATGGCGTCCCAGGTCTGGCTCAGCTTGTCTGCGGTGCCCGTAAGGCTAAGGCGCACCCCTTCGGGCATGCCCTCGCTCCTGAGCGGGGCCATGACCCCGGCATCCAGGGTTTCGAGCGCGGTTTCCAGGGGCACCAGCTCGGGCGGGCGGATTTCCAGCGTTACGGTGCGCTGGCGCTCGAGGTGGCGGATCTGCGTCGGCCCGACCGTCACCTGAATGTGGGCCAGCGAGCTGACGGGGACGATATCGCCCGACCGCGTGACCACAGGCAGGTTATTGATGGCCTGGGTTTGCTTGATGTTGCTGTGTGCGCCCCGGATCATCAGGTCGAGGCGCTTCGAGCCGACCGTGATTTCGGCGACGCGGAGCCCGTCATTGAAGGCGTCGAGCGTATCGCCCAGTTCCTGGGCGGTGACGCCGTTGTCGGCCAACTTGATGCGGTCGGGAATGACCCGGACTTCGGGCGCGCCAAGCTCAAGTCCCGGTTTGGGTTGTATCTGGGTGCCTTCGGCGCGCGGCAGGGCCTTTTCGATTTTTTGCACAGCATTCAGCGCTACCTCTAGAATGTCCTCCAGGTCGGGACCGGAGATGTTCAGTTCAATGGACCGCGAACCGCCGATACCGCGCCCGAACAGCGAACGTTGCGAGATCAGCCCGAACGTGCCTGGCTCGCCATAAGCGGCTTGTTTCATAAACGGGATCAGTTCCTTGACGCGGGCCGGGTCATGGGCGGCGGCGCCCAGGAAGGTGCGTCCACGCGCGGCGACGAAGAAAAAGCGCTGAATTTTCGGCGGCTCGCCGGGCTTGGATTCCGGCCCGGTGGTCTCGGCCAGCAAGGGCAGGACTTTTTTCTCGAAATTGCCGGCGATTTCCGTTGTGGTGTCTAGGTTGTATCCGGGTGGCGGCACGATAATGCCGAAAATCAGGTTACGATTACCATCCGGCAGGTATTCCAGCTTCGGCAGCAACAGCACGGTAACAAGGACCCCGGCTCCGCACAGACCGGCGACGACGGCAATGGACAGGCCATGGCTGGATGTCACACGCCGGGTGACGGCCATAGTCAGGGCGACGAAGGCGCGGGCAAAGGTGTCCAGGAAAGGGAGGTGCCGTTTCTTTTCATCTGATTGATCGGTCCGGGGTTTAGGGTCGCCGAGCAGGCGGTTGGACAACGCCGGCACCACGGTGATGGCAACAATGAGCGACAACAGGACGGCCACGGAAAGCGCCACGGCGATGTCGCGGAACAATTGCCCGACTTCCAGTTCCATGACCAGGATAGGGATGAACACCATGACCGTGGTCAGGGCGGAGACGAACACCGCCGTCCACACTTCGCGCGCCCCCCGGTAAGCGGCTTCCGCCCGGCTGGCGCCCCGTTCCCGGTGACGGTAGATGTTTTCAAGAACCACGATGGCCGCGTCCACGACCATGCCGACGGCGAATGCGATCCCAGCCAGCGAGATCACGTTCAGCGACCGCCCCATGGCCGCCATGGCGACGAAAGCGCCGATAACGGACACCGGTATGGCCATGGAAATCACCAGGGTCGCGCCGCCAGAACGCAGGAAGATCAACAGAATGAGGGCGGCCAGCGAGCCGCCGATGAGGATGTTCTGCTGCACCAGATCGATGGATGAATTGATGTAAACGGTTTCGTCGTAAACCTGACGCAGGCGCAAGCTTTCGGCGGGCAGGGCGTTTTCGTTGAGATCCTTCAAGGTCTTGCGGATGCCCCGCATGACCTCAATCACGTTAGCACCGGTCTCGCGGATGGCGTTGATGGCGATGGCCGGCTGGCCGTTGAAGCGGATGATCTCGGTCGGGGTCTTGGAAATAAAGCCGACCCGCCCGATATCGCCGATGGTGACCCGGGCGACCCGGCCGGTGCCGGCTTCCCGGTCGGAGCGGACGACAACTTTGCGCACATCGTCCAGTTTTGAAAATTCTCCTTCCGCGCGCACCACATAGCGGCGCTTGCCTTCTTCCACGTCGCCGGCGCTGAGCGACGCATTGGCGGAGCGAAGCGTGGCCGCGACCTCACTTACCGTCAGTGCGTACCGGGCCATGCGTTCGGGGTCGATGACGACCTCCATTTCGTTGAGCGCGCTGCCGTAGATGTTGACCCGGGCAACGCCGCTGACCCTTTCCAGGCGGTCCTGGATGACGTCTTCGGCAAAATCACCGTAGGTATGAATTTCACGGCCGTTTTCGCCGGTTCGGAGCAGCACGATCCAGGTGATCGGGCTGTCGTCTGAACTGGCAGTGCGGATGGAGGGTTCGGTGGCTTCGGACGGGTACCCATCGACCCGGTCGAGCCGGTTGGAGACCAGCAGCAGGGCTTCTTCCATGTTGGTGCCGACGGCGAACTCAAGGGTGATCCGGGAGCGTCCATCCTGGGACTCGCTGGTGATCTGTTCCAGTCCGCGAATGCCTTTCAGGACTTCTTCCTGGCGGTTGGTGATTTCACGCTCGATCTCGGCGGGGGCTGCACCCGGCCATACGGTTTGCAGGCTGATCACCGGCTTGCGGACGTCGGGCGTCAGTTGAATGGGGATTTTGGTCAGCGCCAAAATGCCGAACATAACCACCATCAGCACGGCGGCAATGACGGCGACGGGCCGGACGATGGAGAGCCTGATCAGGTTCACCGGAGACTACCCCTTGGTATCGTTTGGTGTTTTGCCCCAGGTTTTATCATGGGTTTTTTCCGGGGCGGCGTAGCGGATCGGCTGTCCGGGGAACAAGCGTTCATTGCCGCGCACGACAACCAGTTCGCCGGGAACCAGCCCGCCCTTGACGATAAAACGCGAGCCGACAGCCTCACCCAGTTGCACCGGGCGGATTTCGGCTTTGTCGCCTTTCACCACGTAAACCAGGGTTTTTCCCTTGCGCGACAGGATGGCGTCTTTGTGTACGGAGACGGCGCCGGCCAGGCCGTTCGCCGGCAGATGCAGGGTGACGCTCTGGTTGTTGGCGATACCTTTTGTCCCGCCGGGAAGGTCGGGAACGAAACGCACCGTGCGGGTCCGGGTTTGCGGATTTTCATTCGGCACCACGGCGCGCACGATGGCGGTTATCGGCAGGGTCCCGTTGATGAAGGCCTTGACGCGGAGCGGCGGCGTCAGTCCGGCGATCCGGTTGGACGGAACCTCGGCTTCGATTTCCAGGTGTTCGTCGTCAATCATGCTGACGAGGGCATCGCCGATTTTGACATAGGCCCCGACCTCGATATGGCGGCTTGAAATAACGCCCGAATAGGGCGCCAGGACCCGGGCGTAGGACAAGTTGGTTTCCGTCAGTTTCATGTTGGCCTTGGCGCGCGCCAGTTGGGCCCTGGCCTCGGCGGTTTCGCTTTCGGCGACGGCGACTTCCTGGCGTTTGTCTTCCAGGCGGGCCTGGGAAAAGGCGGCGGATTTCTTCAGCCGCTCAAGTCGCTTCATTTCCTGTTTGCGGAGCTTGACGCGGGCCGAGCGGGTCTTGACGGCGGCAGCCTGCTGGCGGACTTCCGCCTTTTGCAGCTCAAACTGCCATTTCAACAGGTCGCCGACCAGTTCGGCGATGACGTCACCGGCTTTGACATGGTCGCCGACCTCCACATGCATGGACTTGATGGGGCCGCTGGTGAGGGCAGCGACTTCGCCGGCCTGGCGGGCAATGAAACGGCCGATGACAGGGACCGTCTGTTTAAGGGTCTGGTGAACGATGGCGTCGACGCCGACCTGCATCGGCGGTTCGGTAGTTTTCTTGTCCTGAGCCTGGGCGGAGCCGGGGACCGGGGCGGCGATGAGCATAGCGAAGGAAAATACCATCGCGCCGAAGAGGGGCCGAATTTCGTTAGATAACTGCACGATAGGAATCTACCTCCCGAACTTTCCTCAATGATTGGCTTTATATTTGCCGGATGTACCGGAAAGTCCATGACTTTAGCGAATCCAGGGGACGATGCAGGCCAAAGACTAGACTGGACCGTCTAGTCCTGTTTATAGTAATATACGTTTTGCCGCAATGAATTTGATGATTTTCCGGAAAACGGCGGGTCGTGCCGCCAAGAGTCATAAAGCCGGATGGAAAAGGCCTTAATTTAATGGCATCAGAAGAGCCGCAACTGGCGGAACAGGATTTCAAATCCGCTAGGGGTCCGAAACGCCGCGCCATAGTCGATGCGGCGACGGCGGTCTTTCTGGAACATGGTTACGGGGCTGCCTCCATGGATTCCATTGCCGACAAAGCCGGCGTCTCCAAACAGACGGTTTACAGTCATTTCGGTTCAAAGGCGGCGCTGTTCGAAGCGATTATTGAAGATAAATGCAATGAGTTGCTGAGCGGCCAATCCGCGCCCGCGCCCTCGCTGCCCTTTGCCGGTACCCTTGACCACGAACAGGTGCTCAAGGACATGGCGGAAAACTTCCTTGCCACGGTGCTGGCGATTCCCAGCGTTTCCCTGTACCGGGTAGTCGTCGCGGAAAGCGCGCGTTTTCCAGAACTTGCGGAAGCCTTCTACCGGGCCGGCCCCGCCGTTGCCATCAAGAACCTTGGCGGTTTGCTGAAGGAAATGGATAAAAACCGGGTGCTCTCTGTCCCCGATCCGGTATCTTCCGCGAGATTGTTTTACGCCATGCTGCGTGGTGACCTTTATCTCCGCTGTCTGTTGGGTTTGGCCAGTGACCCGACGCCCATTGAGCGGACAGCGGTGGTCAATGAAGCCGTGGCGGCTTTTCTGGCAGCCCACGCCCCTGCGTAAAGTTCCATGCCTTAAGGCCTTGATGAAATCGGCATTGGCAAATGCCGGGGAAACCCCCAATATATCCCTTCGTGACGGACTCTTTCCGGCGAGGGAATAGTGATACCCCAAAGCCTAAGGCCTTTGACTTTAATTGTTCTTATTTGCCTTTCCGTTGTGACGGGCAACCATGGCGCCAACGCCGATATGTCCGGTCATGGCGGTATGGTGCGCGCCCTGGATATCTCACCCGATGGCCGAACCGTCATCAGCGGCAGTTTCGATTTTACCGCCCGTCTGTGGGATTTCGCCGAACAGACCGAACTTGCGGTTCTCGATGGCCACGCCGGTCCGGTGACCAGCGTCGCCTTTGTCGGTGATGGTTCCCGCGCCCTGACTGCGGGGGATGACAAAATCGCCATCCTCTGGGACCTGAAAACCGCCAAGCCTCTTAAAAAACTGATAGGACATGGCCACAAGGTGATGGGATTGGCGGTGACCGGCGACGGTAAAATCGCCGCGACGGCAAGCTGGGACCGCACCGTTCGCCTGTGGGACCTTGAAACCGGCAAGACGCTGCGCATCTTCCGTCATTCCTCGCCGGTCAATGCGGTGGCTTTCGCCGAAGACGGAAAAACGCTCCTCGCCGGGGGGCACGACGGCAAAATTCAGGTTTGGAACACGCAAACGGGTTTTTCCAAAGGTGCGCTCGAAGGCCATTTCATGGGCATCACGGGTTTGACCGTTTCCCCCGATGGCCGAAGGGTGCTGTCGTCGAGCATCGACAAGTCCATGCGGCTTTGGGAACTGGCGGCGATGAAAGAAGTCCGCACCTTCAAGAAACACGATGGTCAGGTCTTTGCCGCGGCCTTCTCCCCGGACGCGAAAACCGCCCTGTCGGCGGGCCGCGACGGCGCCGTGATCCAATGGAATCTTGAGACCGGCAAACCGCTTAATACCATTCAGGCCCACAAGGCCCTGATCTGGAGCTTAAGGGTTTCGCCAGACGGACGGTTTGTCCTGACCGGCAGTTCCGATGATTCGATCCGTGTCTGGCACCTTGAAAGCGGCGACCGGATCGGCATTCCGACGGAAGGGGACAATGAACCCAAGCCCTGGCTCGACAGCGACCACCCCGGCGCGCCCTTGTTCAAGAAGTGCGCGCGCTGCCATTCGCTTTCCGCCAACGGCATCAAACGCTCCGGCCCCCATCTGGCCGGACTGTTCGGACGTGCCGCAGGCTCGGTGCAAGGGTATAAGTATTCCAGCGCCCTGACCGGGGTCGATTTTCGGTGGAACGAGAAGACTCTGTTCCGCCTGTTCGACGAGGGGCCGGACACGTTCCTGCCGGGTACCAAGATGCCGATCCAGAAAGTGCCTAACGCGGAACAACTGAACCATCTGGTGGATTACCTGAAGGAACTGACCGGGGCCAAGTGAGAGGAAGTTTATGACCACCCTGCTGTATTCCCATCCCATCTGCATCGAGCACGATCCCGGCCGTGGCCATCCGGAATGTCCGGACCGCCTGCGCTCCGTTATGGCGGGGCTGGAAGACGATGACTTCAGGGACCTTGAGCGCGTGGAGGCGCCGATCATCGGCATCGGGGAAATCGAGTTGATTCACCAGTCGCCTTATGTGGCGGAGGTCTTCGAGAATATGCCGGAAGAAGGCCGGGTGTATCTGGACCCGGACACATCCATGTCGCCGTCTTCCGGAGAAGCGTCGCGGCGCGCCGCAGGCGCCGTGTGCGACGCTATCGACAAGGTCATGGCCGGCGCCGCCGACAATGCGTTTTGCGCCGTGCGTCCGCCCGGCCACCATGCGGAATCGAACCGGGCCATGGGGTTCTGCCTGTTTAATTCGGCGGCTATCGGAGCCATGCATGCGCGCACCAAACATGCTCTCGAGCGCGTCGCGGTGATCGACTTCGACGTTCATCACGGCAACGGTACCCAGCATTCGTTCGAGAACAACGCCGGACTGTTTTACGGCTCCAGCCACCAATGGCCGGCCTATCCCGGCACCGGGGCGGAGACGGAGACCGGCAAGTTCAACAACATCTGCAATTTCCCGATGTCGCCGGGTGAGGGCAGCGCCGCCTTCCGCCAAGGCTACCAGGACGATATCCTGCCGGCCCTTCGCGCTTTTAATCCCGAATTTCTGATCATCTCGGCGGGCTTCGACGCCCATGCCCGTGATCCGCTGGCGCAGATCAATCTGAAAACCGACGATTACGACTGGGTCACCGGCGAACTGCTCTCGGTCGCCGATGCATGCTGCGGCGGCAAGGCCGTGTCGTTGCTGGAAGGCGGCTACGATCTGGGCGCGCTGAAGGAAAGCACGCAGGCCCATGTCAGGGTTTTGATGCAGGCTTGAGCTAAAAATATCCACATCTTCAATCCTTGCTCCGGCCTTGCTCTGGACTGGGGGCATCAGTAAAATCGCCGCCTTCATGCAAGGGGGACCCATGGCCGATAAAAAAATACCCGCCGATATCCGCAAGATGAGCTTTGAGGATGCTCTGGAGGAAATGGAGGACATCGTCCAACGCCTGGAAACGGGTCAGGTCAAACTGGACGAAGCCATCGACGCCTATACCCGTGGCGCCCACCTGAAGGATCACTGCCAGGCCAAACTGAAAGAGGCCCAGGTTCGTATCGACAAGATCGTGCTTGGTCCTGATGGCGATATTGACGCCGAGCCCGTTGAGACTTGATTTGCTCCGTAGGATATTGATTTGAAAGATTTGAAAACAGCCCTTGGTGACAATGCCAAGGCGGTCAACCGGGTTCTCGACGACTTGCTGGTGATGAGCGGCGGGCCGGAAAGCCGTGTCGTCGAGGCCATGCGCTATACGGCGCTCAGCGGCGGCAAGCGCATTCGTCCGTTTCTGGTCACGGCGTCAGCCGATTTGTTCAACGTGAACAAAACTTCGGCGCTTCGCGTTGCGGCGGCGGTCGAAATGATCCACTGCTACTCCCTGATCCACGACGATCTGCCGGCCATGGATAACGATGATCTGCGCCGGGGCCAGCCCACATGTCATATCCAGTTTGACGAGGCGACGGCCATTCTGGCGGGCGACGCGCTGCTGACCAAGGCCTTCGAGGTTGTCGCCGGCGAGGAAACACATGACAGTTCCACGGTGCGCGCTGAGCTGACGCTCGCCCTGGCCAAGGCGTCCGGGGAAGCCGGCATGGTCGGCGGACAGATGCTTGATCTGGTGGCTGAGGACCATGAACTGAACATGCCCGAAGTCACCCGTCTCCAGCGCATGAAGACCGGCGCCCTGATCGCGGTATCCTGCGAAGCCGGCGCGATCCTGGGCAAGGCGTCTAAAAACGCCCATCACGTGCTACACGCCTATGCCCATGACATCGGCCTGGCCTTCCAAATCGCCGATGACCTGTTGGACGTGGAAGGCGACGAAAAAGAGGTCGGCAAGAAGACCGGAAAGGATGCTGCGGCCGGAAAAGCCACGTTTGTCTCCCTGCTGGGCGTCGAGAGGGCGCGCGAGCAGGCACAACTTTTGGCCGATCAGGCCGCGTCACACCTTGATATTTTTGAGGAAAAGGCCAAGTTACTTAAAGATCTAGCCCATTATGTGGTAAACAGAACGGCTTAGACGGAATATTTCAGGTCCGTTGGTCGGCTGGACAGTGTTTCCGCCACCGGCGAATTTGGGGAGAGAAAAGATCGTGGCACCGGATACTCCTACGCCGCTCCTGGACAAGGTGCGGAGCCCTTCTGATATTCGCGATTTCGACTTGGACCAGCTAAAGCAACTGGCCGGGGAATTGCGCAACGACACCGTGCGTTCGGTTTCCTTTACCGGCGGGCACCTTGGCGCGTCCTTGGGTGTTGTCGAACTCACCGTCGCCATCCACCATGTTTTCGATACCCCCAACGACCGGCTGATCTGGGACGTTGGGCACCAGTCCTATCCGCACAAAATCCTGACCGGACGGCGCGACAGGATGCGCACCCTTCGCCAAGGCGATGGACTGGCCGGGTTTACCAACCGCAGCGAAGGCGAATACGACCCCTGCGGCACAGGTCATTCCTCGACCTCGATCTCATCCGGGCGGGGTATGGCGGTTGCACGCGCCCTGGCTGGCGCCGACACCCATGTCATTTGCGTCATCGGCGACGGCTCCATGGCCGCCGGTATGGCGTATGAAGCCATGAACAACGCCGGCGCCATGGATGCCCGACTGATCGTCATCCTCAACGATAACGACATGTCCATCGCCCCGCCCGTAGGTGCGCTCAGCGCCTATCTGTCGCGTTTGATCTCATCCAAACCGTTCCGCTCGGCGCGAGATCTTGCCAAGGAAGTAGCCAAGAAATTTCCCCGTCAAATTGAAGAAGCGGCGGCCAAGGTCGATGAATACGCCCGCGGCATGATGACCGGCGGCACGCTGTTCGAGGAATTGGGCTTTTATTACGTTGGCCCGGTGGACGGCCATAATCTGGACCACCTGTTGCCGGTTTTGAAAAACCTGCGCGACGACAAGAAACGCGGCCCCGTGCTGTTGCATTGTGTGACGGAAAAGGGCCACGGCTATAAACCGGCCGAGGTGTCCCTAGACAAATACCACGGCGTTTCCAAATTCGATATCGTTACCGGCAAGCAGGAAAAACCGAAATCCAACGCGCCCAGCTATACCGGCGTGTTCGCCAAATCGCTGATCGCCGAAGCCGAGCACGACGACAAGATCGTCGCCATTACCGCGGCCATGCCGGGCGGCACCGGCATCGACAAATTCGCCGAACGCTTTCCGGAACGGAGCTTCGACGTCGGCATCGCAGAACAGCATGCCGTGACCTTTGCCGCCGGACTGGCGACGGAAGGCTACAAACCCTTTGCCGCGATTTATTCGACCTTCCTGCAGCGCGCCTATGACCAGGTGGTGCACGACGTCGCCATCCAGAGTCTGCCCGTGCGCTTCGCCATTGACCGGGCCGGCTATGTCGGTGCCGACGGCTGCACCCATGCCGGCGCCTTTGACCTGTCCTACCTGTGCACCCTTCCGGGCATGGTGGTGATGGCATGTGCCGATGAGGCCGAACTGATGCATATGACGGCGACGGCGGCGGCCATTGACGATCGTCCGTCCGCGATCCGTTATCCGCGTGGCGAGGGCGTGGGTGTCGAACTGCCGGCCCGAGGCGGCGTTCTGGAAATCGGCAAGGGTCGGATTATGCGCGAAGGCAATACCGTCGCCATCCTCAGCCTGGGCACGCGTCTCGGCGAAGCCATGAAGGCGGCCGAGGAACTGGCGGCCATGGGTCTGTCGGCTACCGTCGCTGATGCGCGCTTCGCCAAACCCCTGGACGAAGGCCTAATCCGCCGTTTGGCGCGTGCGCATGAAGTCCTGGTGACGATCGAAGAAAATGCCGCCGGCGGCTTTTCCGCCCATGTCTTGCAGTTCATGGCCAACGACGGCTTACTGGAAAACGGCCTCAAGGTGCGGGTGATGACCATGCCCGACGTCTTTATCGATCACAACAAGCCGGAAATCCAGTATGAAATGGCGGGCCTGCAATCTTCGCACATCGTCGCCAATGTCTTGGCGGCGCTGGGCCGCGCCGACGAAGTCGACCCGGCGATCCTGGCGCAACTGGCCTGAGCCCTGTCCTGGCCGGGCGTATAAGCGTGTCCAAATCTTCCAAATGCCGTCTTGACCAACTGCTCGTGGAACGCGGGCTGGCGGAAAACCGCACCCGCGCCCAAGCCCTGGTCATGGCAGGCCTGGTGTCGTCCGACACAAGGCGGCTCGATAAACCCGGCCATCAGGTCGCCTTCGACATTCCGCTCAGTGTCAAGGGACCGGAGCATCCCTGGGTGTCGAGGGGCGGCCTCAAACTGGCACATGGGCTGGAGCATTTCGATATCAATCCCGAGGACTGCATTGCTATAGACGTCGGCGCATCGACCGGCGGCTTTACCGACGTGCTGCTGAGCCATGGTGTGCAAAAGGTCTATGCCGTCGACGTCGGCCATGGGCAACTGGCCTGGAAAATCAGCCAGGACGAACGAGTCGTTGTGCTCGACAAAACCAACGCCCGCCACCTGACGAAGGATCAGGTGCCTGACCCGGTGGACTTGATCGTCTGCGACGCTAGCTTTATCGGCCTTGAGATTGTGCTGCCGGGGCCGATGGCGCTGGCCGAACCGGGGGCGCGTCTGATCGCGCTAATCAAGCCGCAGTTCGAGGTCGGAAAGAGTAATGTCGGCAAAGGCGGGATCGTCCGAGACCCGGACCTGCACGCACAAGTGACCGAGCGCATAGAAAACTGGTTCAACGCCCAGGATGGTTGGCGCGTGCTCGGCGTCACCGCCAGCCCGGTCACCGGCGCCGACGGTAACAAGGAATTCCTGATCGCTGCGGAGAAGGGGGCTAGGCCGGTTTTATTTGGGCCGGTTTAGGAGAGGTCGCCCTGCGCACCCGCACGTCTTTTTTGATCCGTTTGCCGCTGGCCTTGCGGGCTTTTTCCAGATCATGGGCGGTCTGCAGGTGCAGCCAGAATTCCTCAGTCGTGCAGAAGTACCTGGACAGGCGAAGCGCTGTGTCGGCGGTGACGGCGGCCCGGCCCTTGACGATGGCGTTGATGCGCGACACCGATACCTTTAATTCCCGAGCCAGCGCGCCCTGGGAAATGTCCTGGGGCCGGAGGAATTCCTCCAGCAAAATCCTGCCGGGATGGATGCCGGCGGGACGCGGCGTTTCGGTTTCGGGCAGCGCCGTCAGCAGGCCGTCGGGACCGCAGGGGCCAGGTTTCTTCAGCATCGGCAGGGTTTTCAGTTCTTCCGGAATGACGATCTGGGCTTCCGTCGGGCAGCCGGCTTCCTTCCACGCCTTGATGCCGCCCTCAAGGTTGATGATGCGGCTATGGCCGGTTGCCAGCAACTGCTTGGCGGCGGCGGCGGACCGCTTGCCGATGGCGCAATGCAGGACGACGATTTTTTCCGGAATTTTCGGGAACAGGTCGGAATCGAACATCGACAGCGGGCACAGCACGGAACCGGGAATGTTCTCCTGCTCGTACTCCGCCGTTTCGCGGACATCGACCAGAAGAATCTCCCCGGCGTCCAGCCAACGCTGCACCGTGCGGGCGTCGGCCTCAGGCACATCAAGGGGTTTGGAGATGGATTTCGGGGCCACCGGCTGGGTGGCCAGTTGATCTGCAAGTTGGGCGGTCATTATTGGGGAATCCTAAAAACACTGTAAATATGTGAATAACAATATATATACTGAAAAAAAATGTCAAATAATATTTAATAACATAAAAATTATGTTAAAAATGATTTTCACAAAAAAAACCAAGCCGCACGGCTAGATTCAGGTTAACGGGTTTGGGCCGTTAGAGGCCCTAAGGAAATAAAAATAAGAAACTCAGGCGAGGGCCGGTTCCACCGGCAACCCGGCCTGCAACCAGGCGGCCAGCCCGCCGGTCAGGTTGTAGGCTTCTTCCAGGATACTGTTGGCGATCAGGTATTGCGTCACCTGTACCGAACGGTGGCCGTGGGCACAGATGAAAACGATCTTCTTGCCGCTGTCCGTCGGCAGAGAGGTTGGGTCGAAGGCAGACATCGGCACGTGAACGGCGCCATCGACGGAGGACTGGGAAACTTCATTGTGTTCGCGCACGTCAACGATAACGGCTTCGCCATCAGCGGCCCATTGGTGCGCGGTTACGGCGTCGACTTCGCTATACCCTTGCATGATATTTTGTTCCTTCTTGTGTCTTTGGGAATGCGTTACCGGTGAATATGGGTGCACATCGGCGGATGTCATCCCCATCGGCAGTATTTTTTTGAGTTTTGTTTAGCGGTCCAGGGCGTGGCATTCGGGGTTGGGCATCATGTCGAGGCCGTGCGCCATGCGGTTGGTGTAGTTGAAAAAGGCTGTGACGTCGGTGATGTCGAAAATGTCCTGGTCGCTGAAACCCACATCCGTCAGCCCCTTGCGGTCGTCGTCGCCGATCTCAAACGGGGTCTTGGTCAGCTTCCAGGCGTGATCGAGCATGGCGCGGTGGCGGGGCTCCAGTTCGGCGACTCGGTAATTGGTTACCAGCATTTCGCCCAGTTGCGGATCGCCGGACAACTTGCGAACCGCTTGGCCGTGCGCAATCAGGCAGTAATAGCAGCGGTTGGCCGAGGACACGACAACGGCGATCATCTCGCGTTCCAACTTGGAAAGTGCGCAAGACTCTTCGTCCAGCATGAGCTGGTTGTAAAAAGCCGTGAAGGTGCGGAACTTTTCGACATTGACTGAAAAGGCGCTAAGCACATTCGGCACCATGCCCAGTTTTTCCTCGCAGATGGCGAAGTACTTTTTGATGTCGTCCGGCAGATCGTCCGGATCCGGCACCTTTGGCAGCTTGATGATGTGGTCGGGCTGCGGCATGACGGAGAGACCTAACCGCACTGCGCGCGGTGGCGCAGCAGGTGGTCGGCCAGCACGCAGGCCACCATGGCTTCGCCGATGGGCACGGCACGGATGCCGACGCAGGGGTCGTGGCGGCCCTTGGTTGAAACCTCGACGTCGTGACCGGTCGCATCGACGGAGCGTTTCGGTTTCAGGATCGAACTGGTCGGCTTGACGGCGAAGCTGGCGACAATGTCCTGTCCGGTGGAAATGCCGCCGAGGATGCCGCCGGCGTTGTTGGACAGGAACGTCACGTCGTCGCCGTCCATCCGCATCTCGTCGGCGTTTTCCTCGCCCGAAAGCATGGCTGCGTCGAACCCGGCGCCGATCTCGACACCCTTGACGGCGGGAATGCCCATCAACGCGCCGGCCAGGTCGGCATCCAGCTTGGCATAGATCGGCGCGCCCAGCCCGGCAGGGATGCCCGAGGCTATGACCTCGACCACGGCGCCGATCGACGAGCCGTCCTTGCGGACCTTGTCGAGTATGGCTTCGAACGCCGGAACCGAGTCCGCATCGGGGGAAAAAAAGGGGTTGTTGTCGACTTCCGCCCAGTCCCAGTTGTTGCGGTTGATGGCGGTATCGCCGATTTTGACCAGCGCGCCCCGGATCGAGACGTCTTCGCCCAGAATATTTTCGAGAACCTTGCGCGCGATGGCGCCGGCGGCAACCCGCATGGCGGTTTCGCGCGCCGACGATCGCCCGCCGCCGCGATAGTCGCGCACCCCGTATTTGCGCGCATAGGTAAAATCGGCGTGGCCGGGACGGAAGCGGTCCTTGATCTCGTCATAATCCTTGGAGCGGGTATCCTGGTTTTCGACCAAAAGCCCGATCGGTGCGCCCGTGGTCACGCCTTCGAACACGCCGGACAGGATTTTGACCGTGTCCGGTTCCTTGCGCTGGGTGGTGTATTTGCTCTGCCCCGGACGGCGTTTGTCCATGTGGACCTGGATATCGGCCTCGGTGAGCGGAATGCCGGGCGGCGTACCGTCGACGACGCAGCCGATAGCGGAGCCGTGGCTTTCGCCGAAGGTGGTAAAACGAAACAGGTGACCGAAAGTATTGGCGCTCATGATGCGGCTACTTTAGTCGAGCACGACGGGGAAGGCTAGACGACTGAAATATCGGGAGCATCCACGGCCTTCATGCCGACGATGTTGTAGCCGCAATCGACATGGTGGGTTTCGCCGGTGACGCCACTGGACAGGTCGGACAACAGATACACCCCGGCGCCGCCGATATCGTCCTGGTTGACGTTGCGCCTGAGCGGGGAATTGTATTCGTTCCATTTCAGGATATAGCGGAAATCCCCGATTCCCGACGCAGCCAGGGTCTTCATGGGGCCGGCGGATATGGAATTGACGCGGATGTTTTCCTTGCCCAAATCTTCCGCCAGATAGCGCACACTGGTTTCCAGCGCAGCTTTTGCCACGCCCATGACGTTGTAATGGGGCATGACGCGCTCTGCGCCGAAATAGGTCAGCGTCACCAGGCTGCCGCCATCGGTCATTAGCGTTCGCGCGCGCTGGCAAACGGCGGTGAAGGAAAAGCATGAAATATTCATGGTCGTGGCGAAGTTTTCCGGAGACGTATCGATGTACTGGCCTTTCAGTTCTTCCTTGTCGGAAAAAGCGATGGCGTGGACCAGAAAGTCCAGCTTGCCCCAGCGCTCCCTGATATCGGCGAACACCTTGTCGACGGAGTCCGTATCGGTGACGTCGCAGGGCAGGACGAAATCGGACCCGACGGATTCGGCCAGGGGCTCCACCCGTTTTTTCAGGGCATCCCCCTGATAGGTGAAGGCCAGTTCCGCGCCCTGTCCGTGAACCGCGTTGGCGATCCCCCAGGCGATGGAACGGTCGTTGGCGACGCCCATGATCAGGCCTTTTTTGCCAGCCATCAGTTGTCCGGTTTGAGTCATTTTTTCTTTGTCTTTCTTTTCGTTCCGGCCCGTTCACCTCCCGAGGAGGCATCAAAATTGGATAACGGGCTTCATTTTATTGGTGTCTGAATTTACACAAATGCAGGCAAAAGGCAAAAGCCGCACGATCACGTTTGGTTACGGATTGTAACGGCCTTTCGGTAGGGAAAACGAGGCTCGTCATAGCGGCGGCGCGGTTTATTTGGCGGCTTTTTTCGCATCCTTGCCGCGAACCTCATAAGAATGTTCGGATGTCCATTTTTCGAGAAACCGGATCAGGGATTTATCCGGCTTTTTCGGCAGGACAACCCTCAGGTGTACGAATTGATCGCCCTTGGAAGTGGAGTTCGTTTCGCCGGCGATCCCCTTTCCCTTGAGCCGAAGCTGGGTTCCCGTATTGGAACCCTTGGGAACGGTCATGGAAACCTTGCCGTCGATCGTCGGCACGTCGATTTTCCCTCCCAATACGGCTTCGCTCAGGGTCACGGGCACGTCCACATGAAGATGGTTCTTTTCACGGCGGAAGACCGGATCGGGATCGATGAAGATTTCCACATAGGCATCGCCATCGGCGCCGCCGCCGATCCCGGACATGCCTTGTCCCCTGAGACGCAGGACGCGTCCTTCTTCCGTGCCCGGCGGGATGGTCACCTTGATTCGCTTGCCGCTGGCCATTGAAATATGGCGCACGCCGCCTTTTACGGCCTCCATGAAGTCGATATGCAGGGTGTAATCCACATCCGCGCCCTTGATCTTCAGGCCGGCTGTTTTATTGCGTTTGCTTTGGTGCGCACTCTTTTTTGGGGCCGTGGTGGTTTTTTGGGAATTGGTTTGCCGAGACGCGGATTGACGGGGCGGGCGTTTGGTTCCGTCGCCGCTGATTTCTCCCCGGTCAAAAAGCGCGCGGCGCTTGGGATCGGACAACAATTCGTAAGCCGCCGACAGGGCTTTGAATTCATCTTCCGCCCACGGGTTGTCGGGATCACTGTCGGGATGACACTCGCGCGCCAGCTTGTGAAAAGCTTTTTTCAGCTCCGGGCCTGTGGCGCCACTTTGCACGCCGAGGATTTCATAGGGGTCAATCATGCTTCGGCGACTATGGCACAGCTTCAAGCCCTGCTCCAGAACCAGTCAAGGAGCGCCGGGAAAGGCTTACTGGACGATCTGCCAGGTGCCGTCGGCCTGCCGGCAGGCCCGGCCGGTACCGGTTTCCTGCTTGCCGTCGACATAGATGGTGGTTTCGAAGTCGCGGCAGTTCCGTCCGTCTGACTGCGCATAGGTGCGGGTTGGCGTGAAGGTGCCGGAATTGCCCGAATCCGGATTGCGCCAGGCACGGGCCTGTCCGACCTGGGCGTATTCAAGACCATCCTGTGCTGTCCGCTGGGCGTAAGCCCGGTCCGCCTTGTCCAGGGATGCGCCGAGTTCGCTGCCGGCCCAGGCTCCGGCCAGCGCACCGACGGCAATGGCCGCCATCTGGCCCTTGCCGCTGCCGACCTGTGAGCCGAGCAGGGCACCGAGACCGGCGCCCAAGAGGGTGCCGCCGGTCTGCTTCGGGTTATCCTGCATCGTCTGGCAGGCAATGAGAGGCACGCTCAGCACAAGGGCTGCGGAAATTCGGGAAAGGCTTTTTAAAACAGTCATTTCTTTAACCTCTGGTTCTATGGAACCGTAACGAAACTGAGCGGAACCATGCATGCGTCCGATCATCCTCGCCACATTCATTGTTGCCATATATTATGACAGAAATTAGGACATCTTTAAATTCGTTTGGACACTAAGGGTGAGTCCTTAATAACTCGTTGAAACAAAAATTGGCTGTGATGAACATCACCGAAACAGAAGATCCGATAGCACTTTTCAAGGAATGGCTGGGCGAAGCCGAAGCCCAGGAACCGTTCAATCCCAACGCCATGGCTTTGGCGACGGCGACGCCCGATGGCTGCCCGTCGGTGCGCATGGTGTTGCTGAAGGCTGTCGATGAGCGGGGGTTTGTCTTTTACACCAATGCGGAAAGCCGCAAGGGCCGGGACATCGATGCCAACGCACAGGCCTCGCTATGTTTTTACTGGAAGTCGCTGCGCCGTCAGGTCCGTGTCGATGGCGCCGTGACGCCCGTCAGCGAGGACGAGGCCGACGCTTATTTCAATTCCCGCGACCGGGGCGCGCGCATCGGCGCCTGGGCGTCGGCGCAATCGCGGCCCATGGAAGGGCGCTTCGATCTTGAAAAAAGTGTCGCCAAGTACGCCGCGAAATTCAACATCGGCGCGGTGCCCCGGCCGGACTACTGGCGCGGCTATCGGGTTGCTGCGGAATCAATAGAATTCTGGGTCGAACGCAAATCCCGGCTGCATGACCGCTGGGTATATCGTGCCAACGAAGGCAGCGAAGAAGAAGGCTGGACCATGGAACGCCTGTTCCCCTAGAAGGCTCAAAAAAGGCTGAAAACCATGCCCGAAATGACTGCAGAGTCCGGACGCCTGATGAAGACCGCCACCTACGCCTCGGTGTTGGTGGCTGGCGTCCTGATTGCTGCCAAGTTCGCCGCCTGGGTGATGACGGGATCGGTCAGCATGCTTTCGACTTTGATCGATTCCCTTCTCGATGCGGCGGCGTCCGTGCTGAACATGATCGCCGTTCATCATGCCCTGGTTCCCGCCGACAAGGAGCATCGCTTCGGGCACGGCAAAGCCGAGGCGCTATCCGCCCTGGCCCAGGCCGCCTTCATCAGCGGGTCGGCGATTTTCCTGCTGGCCGAGGCGGCGGAACGCCTGATTAAACCGAAGGCCATCGAAAACACCGAAATCGGCTATGGGGTCATGGCGCTGGCCATTGTGCTGACGTTGTGTCTGGTGGCGTACCAGCGCTACGTGGTCGAAAAAACCGGCTCGGTCGCCATCGCTGCGGATTCCGCGCATTACAAGATGGACGTTCTGGTCAATATCAGCGTCGTCGTTTCGCTGGCGCTGTCCAGCGGTTTCGGTTTGGGCTGGGCCGATCCGGTGTTCGCGCTGGGCATCGCCGCCTACATCCTGTGGGGCGCATGGGGTATCGGCATTCAGGCCTATCATATGCTGATGGACCGGGAATTGCCGGACAGTGAACGAAAGACCATAGAAAATATCGCCCTGGAACATCCAGAGGTCGAAGGGGTGCATGACCTTCGCACCCGGTCTTCGGGCACCCGCGTGTTTATTCAAATGCATCTGGAAATGGACGGGGGCATGACGCTCGATGCGGCGCATGACATCTCTGACGCCGTTGAGGCCAAAATCCAAAACGCTTACCCCCGTGCGGAAGTCCTGATTCATGGAGACCCGGCCGGACTCGCCGAAGATCAAGACGTTTTCCAATGAGCTTTGCCAGCGAAGGCCAGGAAGATGCCATACGCCTGCTGTCCTACCCGGCCACCTTCGGCGCCGGCACGGAGCAGGTGGAGCGTGTGGAGACTCATGTCTCCCTGGTGTTTCTGGGCCGGGACCGGGTGTTCAAGCTGAAACGCGCCGTCGTCTTTCCCTATCTGGATTTTTCGACCCTGGAAAACCGCCGCTTGGCCTGTGAGGCGGAAGTCCGCATCAACCGGCGCACCGCGCCTGACATTTACCGTGGCGTGGCGGCGATCGTCCGCAAACCGGATGGAACCCTGAGCCTCAATGCAGATGGGACGGGTGGAGAGGTTATCGAGTGGGTGGTCGATATGGTCCGCTTCGATCAGGACACCCTGTTCGACCGGCTGGCGCAGGGCGAAAAACTGGACCGCCGCCTGATGGAAGACCTGGCCGACACCATCGCCGATTTCCATGGACAAGCTGAAATTCGCAAAGCATCGGACGCCGGCGGCCGCAACGGCATCGGCATGATCCTGAAAAGCAACGATGCCTGTTTTGCTCAATCCACCTCGAACATTCTCGACCGGGGAGAGAGCAAGGCCCTGACCCGACAGTCGCTGGAGCTGCTCGATACCATCGGGCCGCTTTTAGACCGGCGGCGCGAGGCCGGACGGGTGCGGCTTTGTCACGGCGATCTGCATCTGCGCAACATCTGCCTGTTTGCCGGCAAGCCGACCCTGTTCGATGCCATCGAATTCAACGATGCCTTTACCACCATTGACGTGTTGTACGACCTGGCGTTTCTGTTGATGGACCTGAACCACCGGGGCTTAGGCCGTCTATCGAGCATCCTGTTCAATCGCTATTTCGACCTGACCGGCGAAGGGTCTGAAGACTTGGGCGGCTTAAAGGCCATGCGTCTCTTCGTCTCCATGCGCGCCGCCATCCGAGCGCATGTGGACATGGCGCAGGCGGAAATCCTGAGCGACCGGGGTCAGGCCGAACGCCGGGCCGGGGAGGCGGCGGAGTATCTGAAAATGGCAGGGGATGCCCTGACGCCGCCGGTCCCGCGGCTGATCGCCGTCGGTGGTCTTTCGGGCAGCGGTAAATCGCGCATGGCGCGGGAACTTGCGCCTCATATCGGGACCATGCCATCGGGGGCGATGTTGGGCGCGCGGGTGGTGCGCAGCGATTCCACCCGCAAGCGCCTGGCCGGGGCGGCACTGACCGACCGGCTGGGGCCGGACGGCTACAGCGCCGATATGACCGAACGCACCTACCGGGCCGTTTTTGAGGAAGTCGCCGCCGGGCTGCGGGCCGGGGTTCCGGTGATCGCCGATGCCGTCTTCGCCAGGCCTGACCAACGCCGGGAAGTCGCCGAGATCGCCAGGGCCCAGGGCGTGTCCTTTACCGGTCTCTGGCTGAAAGCAACGCCTGAGGTCATGGCCGACCGGGTGACCAAGCGCAAACGCAACGTGTCCGACGCCGACGCCGGGGTTTTGCAATCGCAACTGGATTACGACCTGGGCGAAATGGAATGGCAAACCATCGACAGTTCCGGGTCCCGGGAAGACACCTTGAAGGCCGGTTTGGAAGTCGTCATAGATTGACGGGGTGAGATTAACCGGAGTCATATCGTCCGGTTTTGTTGTAGACTATGAATAATGAACAAGAGGGGGAAGGAAGACGCCATGAGCATTCGGACAATACTGGTTCCACTTGCCGGGTCGGAAGATGTGACGCCGGTCATGGAGATGGGTCTGACGCTTGGCCGGGACCTGGGCGCGCATGTCGATGTCCTGCATATCCAGTCCGATCCCAAGGATACCATTCCGCTTCTCGGCGAAGGCATGTCGGTGTCGATGATCGAAGACATGATCCAGATGGCCGAAAAGGAAGGCGGCGAAAGAGCGTCGGATGGCCGCCGGACCTATGACGAGCTGGTCTCCAAACTTTCCATCACGGTCAGTGACGATCCGACCTCGCAAGGACCCTCGACATCGTGGGGCCAGGAGGTCGGCCGCAACGATGAAGTGACCGCCCGGCGCGGCCGTCTTGCGGATCTGATCGTCGTCGCCCGCCCGACGGAATCGTCCGACGTTCTGGCCACCCTGACCCTGAACGCCGCGCTGTTCGATTCCGGACGTCCGGTTCTGGTCGCGCCACCCGCCGGCGGGGGTTCCGCCAAAGCGTTGACGCCGGGTGGACATGTGGCGATTTCCTGGAACGGCAGCGCCCAGTCGGCGCGCGCCGTCAGTTCCGCCATGGGCCTGATCGCCAAGGCGGAAAAGGTCTCGGTGTTTACCGCCGCCAGCGACGTGACTTCGGCGTCCCGTGCGCCGGAACTGGCAACGTATTTGGAGTGGCACGGGATTGTTCCCGACACCCGGACCTTTACCATCGATGGCGGCCAGGCTATCGGCGGGGCCCTGCTGGACCCATGCGGTAAAAAAGGCGGGGGCCGCCTTGTCCTGGGTGCTTTTAAGCCCAGCCGGGTTTCGGCGTTTATCCCGGGTGGGGGGGGGCGGCCCGGTCTTTAGACAGCCCCCCCGCCCCCGTTTCTTTCGCCTTTGAGGGAGTGACTATAAAACCCCCTCCCCGACGCCTCGCCGTACCCCCCCCCCCCTC
>JACKQG010001561.1_pt1 | contig 31407 bp, 20 predicted proteins | sample 8237621 | NCBI WGS metagenome assembly JACKQG01 (sample SAMN15677084, study PRJNA649215) | marine metagenome | biome: marine; feature: Black Sea; material: saline water; isolation source: suspended particulate matter (SPM) from the Black Sea western gyre | collected 2013-06-09/2013-06-10 | depth... | reverse complement strand
GTCCCCGGCAAGACTATTAGCGTATCGCCGTTATACGCCCCATTTCCCGGGTCCGGGATGGTTGCAAAGGCGTCGTCCCTGCTCAGGCCGGAGTTATACTTCCTTCCCCTTGATCCACCACCGTGAAAAATAACAGGACCGATACTTTTACTTGCCTGGCTGGTCCCGCCATATGCTCCCATATTTATACGCTTGTTATTCGGGAAAGGCTCTGCTCCTATTGGATCCTGTGGGTCACCTGCATCTATACATGGGCTATGGTTTTCAATCGAATCAGTGACCCAAAAAGAGCGAAGATGATAGTCACTTCCTGATGTAAACATAGGTGCCGAATCGATATTGCCTTGTCCCGGATAATATCCTTCGATATTAGAATAGAGAATGGGGCTTGACGAAAGCGAACCATTGAGCAAGACTGCTGAGCCACCATTGTACCATACGATACTGTTTTTGATTGCTATATAGCTTGTCTCGTCGTGAACTCCTCCACCGATATTGTCGGCAATCGTACAGTTTGTTATGTTTGTACGGGCATATGAATCCGAGAAGACTCCGCCACCAGTTTGGGCAGTATTATTCGAAATAATGCAGTGCTCTAATGTGGTTTGTGCGGAAGAGCCTCCGCAGTAAATACCGCCACCCGTAATATTTCCCTGTGCGCTGTTGAAGGAAATATCACAACCAGCCATCATAAGCCTGCTTTGCCAACAATATACTCCACCCCCGACACTGTTATCAGAACCGGTGTTCCTGTTAATGGTACAATTTACAATCCGGGCATCTGAGCCTTTCATAAGACCTATACCAGCTCCAAATCCTCCAGCCCGGCATTGTTCGATGGTACAGTCAAAAATCAAAGGTGAACCACCAACGGAACCGATCCCGCCTCCCAGCTCGGCTGAACATTGCTTTATTACACAATCAATAATGCTCGGGCTGCTAAATTCACAGTATATGCCGCCGCCGATTGGGTGTGCACGGCTTGGATTCCAGCTCGAATTTTCAGGCGGAATCTTAGAGCCTGATAATACGGCATCTCTAATTGTAAAACCGCGAAGAACAGAATTCCGGTTTTCCCCCTCGTGGAAATAGAAACCCCTATGACCTTCGGCACAGTCAATAGTCGTTTGCCCCGGCCCGGATGAGCTGCGTACGGTAATTGCCTTACCCTTAAAGTCTATATCCCAGTTTCCATCGCCAGTATAGGTACCTGGCGAGACCTCCACGATATCACCATAAGACGCAGCATCAATAGCCTGCTGGATTTTTGCAAAATCACTAGGTACTTTAATCGTAGCAGGGGACGAATTTAAAAAAACCTCTAAATTATCTATCAGGACCTCAGTTCCCCGGAATCTGACATAACAGACGCCACTGACAGATTCTAAAGGGATGTTATGGCTTCCCTGTCCCAGTTGCCGTGCCGATTCCCAATTGACACCATCGTCTGAGAGCGAGTATTGAAAAGAACCGGAAACCAGGTCGGTGGTGTCCTGAAAACGTATGTCAATATTCAGTGATCCACTGACCGCACCGTTTGACCGGGATGAACCAACTGGAAAGCTATAACCCAGAACCGCCGCCTCGCCGTTGTAGTCTCCGAAACCTAATTCTGTATCACTATGGTACAGGTATGATTCCTCTGGCGGAAAAGCCCCCTGCGGCCAGAAAATCGAATGAAGGTAGCTGTCTTGTTCAGCTTTGGTGGTGCTGAAATCGTCCCGATAATTATAAGTCCAGGCATGAACCTGACCTGGGACCAGGCATACTGCAACGCTTACCACAATAGCGACAGTAATCCAACTCCAACCTGTTCTTCCCAGCCTCATCTTCTTCATTGCCTTTCCTGGACCTAATATAATACCTCATGTCAATTAGCAGTATCCTCCCTGGATTTAAGATAACCTTCGTACAATCGCTAATCTACTCGAGTGCCCCCTCCACTAACTCCACAAGCCACAAAAGACCGGAGCTGCTCTTCGAGGCTCCCCGACTTTGGGATCTATTCGGAGGTACAAACTCTCCATTAATAACATCGTTAATTGTCTGAATATACGAGAATTTCAGATTCCCCTTATCGCCCTTATCGGTTGAAAAGGTGATTTCATCAATAACATCAGTTTCCAAATCAATGCTGTAGATTATCCTAACACCTTCATGGATTAACTCCACTTGTGCAAATCGGCTGCCCGGCGTATGTTTCGTTTCAAATCGAACACGCTGAGCAGCAGCATCTCGGCGAACTACATCGATTGTGTGCAGTCCCAGCCAGGGTTTGGCCAACCCCTTGAAAAAGCTGCCAGGCTGGTATTTAGTGACATTCTGAGATGGCGAACTTTGCACATAAGCCTCATTTTTCGAATCAAATATCGTCATAGAACCGACCCGCAGTTTCATCCATGGGCTGTATTCTGCACTTGTAGCATAAACAAAAGGTATTCTTCCCATTCCAGAGATATTCTCATCGTTTATTTGGCCTGTAACTCTAAAGTAAGTCCAACCGCGTTTATGCATAACATCTCGGTTATCAATGACCTTGGCTGTCGTAGGCCAGTCAGATTGAAAGTAACCCTCTTCCAAAACATTTGAATGCCGGATAGCCCACGGCTCAGAGTTATCTTTATTACGTGCGGCAACAACCAATAGATCTTTACCTTTGGCTGGCAAATGCTTAATACCACGGGGGCTTCCTTCAACCTGATAGATAAAATCAGTCAATTTAGGATCATCTGTGGGGAACTTTAGAACGCTAAAGTCGCTGGCCCAGGTGCGGTAGTTGTTAATGTGAACGCTATTGTCGCTGAAGGAGTAATTTGCATTTTCGTTCTGCAGTACAAGCTTGTACGACTTTTCGCCAACCACGCCGGATGTTGCCCTCAGCATCATGAATTGCGACGCACCTTGAGGAAAATAGTACCAATGCTCTTCGGCGGCTTTGCTGTTCTGGTCGAACTGGCTGATAACCTGGGTATTTACCTGAGATTGGCGAGGAGCCTCGGCATCCTTCCAGGGGGCCGATGTCGTCACTATCGTGCCGGCAGTCAAAGCTCCGGCTGCTGTGAACGTGACAATCGCGGTTTTTGTGGTCGCCAATCCGACTACTCCGGTTAGCAAACCAACTTTTACTGTAGAGGCAGAGATTGAAATTTGTGCCGCAGCGGCTTTACTTGGAGCTGTCAGTTTTCCGAATAGTACCAAAGCCGTCAGAAAGGAAGCCTTGCCAAAACCATTACGTGAAAGCTCTCTCTGCAAGGCCTTTTTCGCCCGTAAAAACAGCATACGAGTACTAAATTCGCTGCAACCCAGCGACTCGGCAATTTCCGAATGCGTCATGCCGTCATAACAACGCATTATCAGGACAGCTTTGTGCCGCGTCCTGAGCTTTTTCATCGCCCCAGAAACAATCTGTTTCAACTCTTCGCCAACGAGGTTCTCCAGCCCATCCTGCCGGTCTTTTAGCCTACTGTTGCGTTTTGCACTGGAGATAGCCAACTTTTTCTGTGTTTGTTCAGTTCTGTAATGGCGCCGCAGCTTGTTGACGGCTATACCGTAGAGCCACGGCCAGAATCGATCATTATTGTTTAACTTTCCCAACACTTTACACATCTCCAATAAAGTCTCCTGTACGATTTCCTGAGCCAGGTCATCTCGCTGAGTCAGACGATAGACATACGTCCGCAGGCGTTCTCTTACCTGCCCGGCTAACTGCTCAAGGCATTGCCTATCACCTTGCTGAGCCCGTCTGATCAGTTCAGTTTGACACGACTGTTGAACCATTACAGGAATCCCGTTACTATTACATCGTTCAAAACTATATTAAAGTGCCATCTACAGTATTAAATGTAACGTTTTTTTCATAATTATAACAAACAGCCAATGCGGCATAATCTCAGTCTATTTCTGCAATTATAGCTGCTTTAAGCTCTATCCGGCCCTTGTTTTACTTCAAATCAGGCATATGGAACATACAGTCCAGCAGTTTTGCCTAAGTCCTCCATATATCCTGCCACAACAAAAGCGTATATCTTCCTTTGTATTAAACACTTACAAAACTTTGGGCATAACTCTTCCAAGTACAAATTCTTTATCCGGCAATTGCCCTAAACGTTGGTCTGATGTTTGAATACTATCACCTGAAAAGGTAACAAAGGACAAAACCGCCTTTAAGCCAGACTATATCGGATGTTCCTTTTCCTATCGTAATACTCCTGATACTTTCGGGGATTATTTAAATATTATAACATTTTTTAAGCTTCAAATCAAAAAAACTTTTTTGAAGCTTTTTAAAAATTATCTATAAAACCCCCTGTTAATACTAAAAAAACATAATAATCAGAGCAAACAGCTCCTTTCTCAGTTTTTTTAACCTTCTTCACTTTTAGTACGTTCGAACCAGTTGTCCAGTTCGGTTGATAGCTCTTTGCGAACAGCCTGATACGCCGGGTCGGCAGCGCGGTTTTTTGTTTCACCGGGATCATTTTTCAAATCGTAAAGATACTCATGGCCATTTTCAAAGCGGGTTAGTTTATATCCTTTGCCGCGAATCATAAACGAACCCTTAGTTCCCGGAAGGACTTTGCGCTGGCCTTTGGGATTACCACTGATGCGTTCGGAGAATGTGAACTGCCTTGCCAGTGAACTATCCCTTTTTCCGGTCAGGAATGGTACAAGACTTTGGCCCTGTACGACCGAGGGGATTGATTTGCCGTTAAGTTCCAGCAGCGTAGGCATCAGATCGGTTGAGTTGGCGGCAATTTCGCTTATCTGCGGTCTGAATTGCTTCGGATATCGAATAATCAACGGCACTCGGACGACTTCTTCATAAAAGCTGTTAGTCGATTTCCACACCATGCCATGGCCGCCCATCATATCACCGTGATCGGCGGTAAAGACAATGACAGTGTCATCCATTCTGCCTGTTTTTTCGAGAGCAGACAGGACTCTGCCAACCTGGTCGTCTATGAGCTTTACCATACCGTAGTAGATGCGCAGAAACTCCCGCATACCACGTTCACCCAGGCCGCGGATGATCTCCCGTGACCAGTTCTTTTCGAAGTGCTCTTCACGAGTGTGCCGATTGGCTGGCAGTTCAATCTCATCAGGGTCGAATATTTCGTAGTACGGCGACGGCACAATATTCGGGTCGTGCGGCCAGTTGAATGAACAGGTTATCATAAACGGTTTCGGGCTGAATCGAAGGGCATTGAGCTTTTCGCATGTCAGATCCGCAATCTGAACATCATAGCATTGAGATAACGGCAGTTTGAGCCTGCCCATTTTTGTTATGAATCCGGCAAAGTTTTTATCTTTCCACCGGTCGCCCAACGCATCGACAGCCTTCTGAAATCGCGGATCTATCTCCACCGGCAAAGGCCACTTGTACCAATTCATATAAGTTGACGAATCACGCTTTCTGACCTTATCGAAGACAGGCTGCATCTTGTCGGCATACTCGAACTCGGGGCGGAACATATCAGGGTAGTACGGCAGCTTATCACCCTGAAGATGCCATTTGCCGTAATGATGCGTTATATAGCCGGTATCACTAAGAATTTTTTCGGTGGTGATATCGTGCGGGTGTATTCCTTCCTGCCGTCTCGGTGCGCAGTTCAATACAATACCGTGGGCATGAGGATACCTGCCGGTAACAATCGAAGCCCGAGTTGGTGAACAGAATGGAGTAACACAAGTCGCCTGGGTGAAACGAACGCCTTGTCCTGCAAGCCGATCTATATTGGGCGTAAGAACCGGCCCGCCATAACAACTTAGTGCATGTGCCGCCAATTGATCACAGATAATAAATAAAATATCAGGCTGCCGCCGGGCGCCAGGTCGAGCAAAGCTTTCATTAGACAATATAGGAAGCCCTCCCGCCGCCAATGTCGCAATTCCCGCCTTTTTGAGAAATTCACGTCTGGTTTGTTTTTGCATGGGTAGCCGCCCTCCTTAATTGTAAATATCAATTGAGATTTCCCATTTATCCTTTTCGGTTATCCCTATACATCGGAACTTAGCCACATTCTTTACAATATACCAAACCCGCTTTAGGTATGCAATTTACAATAACCCATGTTGTAGATAGAAAAACATAGAAAATAACAAGAAACCCTGCATAAAGACCTTCCAATTTATTTCATATAATAATAACTGCAAAGTGCCGAAAGGGTGTGATAAAGCGAAAGGTTTTCCTTGATTTATGGCTTCATTTGGAGTATATATATCTATAAGCTTTAAGTTCCTTCTCATCATGGATTGGAGCATTGTCATGAACAAGCAAAAAGGATTTACCTTAATTGAGCTTCTGGTAGTCATTGCCATCATCGCTATTTTGATGGGGATTCTCCTGCCATCTCTTCATAAGGCCAGACAGCAGGCAAGGATGATTTCATGCGGAAGCAATATGCGCCAGTTGATTTTCGGTCTGGTAACATATGCGGAGGACAATGATTCAAAATTACCCCCTCATCCATCTACGATTCAAGCTCCCGTGAATTATCATCGTCCATTCGAATTGAACTGGAATAGCAATATCGTGGGGCCTGTGGCAGATATTAACAGCAAGTCTTATCATCACGCCGGCAGGTATCTGTCTTCTTACCTGAAGGATGTTCGTGTTTTCAACTGCAAGCTCTCAGCAATCAAAGATAGCACGCCCTGGCCTCCGGCAACTTCCGGACAGGCTGCACAGGGAACCTACGGCCAATTTTATATGACCGGTTCTTTTGCTCCTCTGCATTCAACCTACACGATATTGTGGAGCTATCAAGGGTACAATCACAAGCATTCAGAGCATGTGGATAAAGCGCAGGGCCATTTCGAGGGCGCCAACAGGCTTGATTCCAGGACAAAACTGGTTGTGCAGGATGCGCTTTTCTTTCTGACCAATAACACCAATTTGTTATGGCCAAGCCCTCAGCAGACCTGGTGCTCATCTCACCCTTTCAGGGACGGTGTACGAAGCCACCCGTACTGGGTTTTCAAAGACCCCGCCATGCAAACACAGCCCAAAATCCGGCTCAATGCCGGGTATCTTGATGGACGTGTGGAGACCTTCAATGCCTGGGACGCCATGGGGGTGAAAAACTATGGCGCTCAGGCGTTTATAACACCAAAGTACCACTAATAGAGGCCGCCGGTAGTAATTCTTTACAGAATATCAGGATTTAACATTAACATACCCAGATGCAATTGTATCGCCGACTCTTTCAATCCATCGGCGTAAAAGCTGACGATGCGTATCAAGGACATCTTTGTATTGCTCGATACCTGCGAGGTTCCTCATTTCACCCGGATCATTTTTCAGGTCTGTGAGCTGCTCGCGGTTTTCACCTGAGTCGAAAATACAGTACTTGAAGCGGTCCGTTCTAAGCATCCTTCCAAGCTGACTCTCTGAGACAACGAAATCACGCCATCGGTTAGTATTTCCCCCTTCCGCCAATAACCGCATACTCATGCCATGCAGTTTTTCAGGAGTTTCGATGCCTGCATAATCACAAAGAGTAGGCAGTAGGTCAAGGCCGTTGGAAACCAGATGGGCATCATCGACTACACCTTCAGGAATCACCCCTTTAAAACTCATTATAAACGGAACACGCACGGATTCCTCGTACAGCACCTGCTTGTGCTCAAGTTTATGCGCAGAATCCATGTCACCGTGGTCGCTGGTGAAGACTATCAGGGTGTTATCTTCAATCTGTGCTTCTCGCAAAGCATCAAGCAATATTCCGATTTCCCTGTCAACCGTTTCAGTCAGCCGGCAATACACCCAACGATGCAGACGCCACTGATTCTTAGTCCATTTTTCCCGGGTGTATGCCTGGAAAGGTCTTGGATTTATGTACTTTTTCATTATACATTCCGGCTCAGCTTCAGGCACTTCATGATTTTCGGGGAGTGGAGGGCAGTTTTTCTCAACAAAATCGTTGATGTCCCCGTTCTTTCGCACACGGTCCAGTACAGCTTCGCAGGTTTTGGAATCTATGTTCCCTATGGGTGGTTGTCCCTGTGTGCGGTTGAAATCATTGATAGCCATATAACAGATATCGTGGGGATTGATGAACGAGGCAAACAGAAAGAACGGCCTGGTGTGCGGGCCCTTAATGAATTTCGCACAGGTATCGGCCAATCCCCGACGTGAGTCGCCGGTAAGATTTCGGTATCCAAGATTCTCCACGCCCTTCATCTTCCTCGGCAGGTGCACCTTGCCCCCGTAAACCGTTTCGTAACCGGCTTTGCTGAAAAGGCGGCCAAGCGACTGCTGCATCATGGCATCGGTTACAGAGGCCCGTGCGGAATCTCCGTTATGGTTCATTCCAATTGCACTGGGCATAAGGCCTGTCTGCAAACTGAAGCGGTTCGGTATGCATACGGGATTGCAGGCATAGGCCCTTTCGAACCTGATGCCCGATGCAGCAAGCCGGTCCATTGAAGGGGTTTTGAGCCATTTGTTTGAAGTACAGCTCATCATACCGGCATGCTGCTGGTCGGTCATGATAAAAAGGATATTAGGCCTCTTATGTTTATCTTGACTATCCGAGGCTGATATTTTCCGCTCAAACACAAGTCCCGCTGCGGCGGCGGCTGTCGCAGTGATGAATTCCCGTCTTTTCATTTTTTCTCCTAAGGCTGCCTTTACACGTTAATTGGCTTCAACTCTTAAATCTGAATTCTACTCATCAGAAGCTTATGTTAACAGATTTGTACTGGGAATTACTACCATTTTGTGCTCTTAAGCAGGCCTATGCCATCGGCCTGCTATGTCCCTGTACTTTGTATTTCTGCAACAATCTGGTCAGTCCTTCAACAATGTCGGGATATTCGGTGCACAGGTTTGTTCTCTCTGAAACATCCATACTCATATCGTAAAGTTGTACAGGAGGGTCTTCAGGCTTGCCTTGGCCGCTCCAACCCCCTGAACCCCGGCCCAGAATCAGCTTCCATTTTCCCTGCCTTATTGCAAACATACCATTACCGGAATGATGGACGGTTGCTTCGCGGATGGGTTTATTCAAATTACGGCAGGTCAGAGCAGGCAGAATATTATAGCTATCCTCACCTGCATTGGGCGGCAAATCGTAACCAAGGATAGCCGCACATGTAGCCATGAGGTCAACATGGCAGATAGTCTCATCGCTGACCGAGCCCGGTTTGATACGTCCGGGCCAGCGGGCCATGAACGGCACCCTGTGTCCGCCATCCCATGCATCCGCTTTGATGCCTCTGTAAATATAGCTCGGATTGTGTCCAAAACGCCGCACACTGTTTGTCTTGCCGTTCATGTTCGTGCCGTCCCGCCCCGGTGAGCCATTGTCGCTTGTGAATATAACCAGCGTGTTGTCGGCCAAGCCGTTGCGTTTGAGAGCATCGATGACCCGGCCGGCAACATGGTCAACCTGGCAGACAAAATCACCATAAGCACCGGCCTTACTCTTGCCTTTGAACTGGTGAGCAGGAGCTATCGGAGTATGCGGAGCAGTTAGCGGTACATATAGGAAGAACGGCTTGCCGGCAGTTTGTCTAAAGACCGGATTGTTAATTCTGTCGCCTTTGGCATCAATATATTCAACAGCTTTTCTCTCAAGACCCGGCAAAATCTCCTCCAGCTTCCACCCATCAAGTATTGGCCCGGGAGAACCAAACATGTCATCCGGCTTTTTCCCCGCTGGTATTCCAACAGTCATTTCGTTTTCAATGAAACAGTAAGGCGGGAAGTTAGGCACAGCCGTCCCAAAATAGTAGTCAAATCCACGGGTAGTCGGACCATTAGCGATAGGCTTTTTGAAATCCACATTTGAGCCGCTCGTGGCGACATTGGTTTTGCCTATACCAACAGGTTCTTTTCCATCTGTGGTTGGCCAGTCCCAGCCAAGATGCCACTTTCCAATGCAAGCAGTATCGTAACCATGGGCCTTCATGAGTTTGCCGACCGTGAGGCGGTTCGAATCTATTAACGGCTTATCCCAGGGCCACAAGACCGAACTTTTAAGTCGAGTCCGCCAGCAATAACGGCCGGTAAGGATTCCATACCGAGTCGGAGAGCAAACCGCAGACGGTGAATGGGCATCAGTAAAGCGAATCCCCTCGGATGCAAGCCGGTCGAGATTGGGTGTGGGCGTTTTCGATTCGGGATTCTGGCAGGCAAGGTCACCATACCCCATATCATCGGCCAAAATATAGACGATGTTGGGCTGTGTTTTCTTTTCGTTTTTCAACCGAGCCCATGCCGTTGAACTCCCTGGCATTAGAAGGGTCCCCAGAGCACAACCGGCTGCTTTCATGAAGTCACGACGCCTGATTGAATTGTTGCTCATCGCTGGCATCTCCGAAATTTAATCCGACATTTCATTTCTTAGCCGTTCGGCAGTAATTCCAACACTGCAAAAACGGGGCAGTGATCCGAGGCTACCTTCTCATCTATTACCCGTACCTCTATAACTTTCCATCTATCTTTTGGTTTGTACATAATATAGTCGATTTTCCTCCTTGGCTTTACAGAAGGCATGGTAGGCTGCGGATCATCCTGAGCAGCATAGGACCACTCCTTACTTAAAAGATTGATTGGATCACTTCCCAGAGCGGCATTGAGATCACCGGCCAAGATTATTGGAAGGTCATAGTCCAGGTATAACTCTTCGATGCGGCTGGCCTGCTGCATCCGATTATTCTGGTCCCGCTGATGGTCTAAGTGTGTACCGACAAAAACTATTCTTTCTTTAGTCGGCATCTCTATATGAATTTCCAGGGCGGCCCGCGGCTCCGCATTGGAAGTGTGCGGCAGAGGATTATTCTTAGTATAGATAATGGGATGGCGGGTAAGAACAGCTTCTCCGTATCCTCCGCCGGCGTAATCCATTGCCTTGCCGAAAATACCCTGCATTCCTGTGCGTTCGTTTAATTCGGCCGTAAGATCAAGACCTTTGGCACGCGTTGTTTTATTGTCCACCTCCTGCAGTGCAACAAGGTCAGGCTTAAGCGAATTTATTATCCCGGCAACAGCGTCCAGATTTGAATTTCCATTTGCATCGGCCCCATGATAGATATTGTAGGTCAAGACCGAGATTCTACAAGGCGAACTCCGTTTGACACCAGCACAACCTCCGGCACAAATGCAAAAAATCAAGACGATAATCAGCACGATTCTTGGAGCTATCGATAAATTCTTCATATTTTCTCACCTTATTTGTTTTGGTATATTTGATCTCACTTCCGCCAGAGTCGCTCCTTAAGCTGAGGAAACAACTCCAACGCATTTTCACGCATGATTTGTCGACCGATTCGAAGTGCATCCTGCTCGTTGAGTTCTTTTCGGACAACCTTCTCGGCCAACGCTTCGGCCAGGCACTGTCTTGTAAACAAGGTAGCCCCATATATCCCTTCAGCGGTCCCGGTGTCGGAGCCCCACATAATCCGGTTCGAAGGGACGGCTTCAAGCCATTCCTGATATGCTCGCCGGGCCATTGTGTAACTGAGTGTGGGCAGCCACACCGAGTCGATCCACACGTTGCGAAATCGCATTGCAATCACGCCGGTTTCCCCAACCCAGGGAAATCCTCCGTGAAACAGAATGAACTTCGTTTTGGGATTCTCCTGTATCATGTCAACCAGTAACATCGGATTGGAGCCCTGAATCCTGGCCTGGCCTGTGTGAATCTGGAACGGCAGGTCGTGTTTGGCACTCAGCTCGACCAGCCGCCACATAATGAAATCTTCAAAATCCTTAATTTCCCGGCCGGTCAACTCCTTGCGAGGCCGCCCGAAGATTGTCGCCGCACGTTCCTTAGATACGTTCTCGAAACGCAAAGTCCGGTTGTATGCTAAAGTGCTTTTAAGACATATAGCCTTGCCCTTCTTCGCCGATACTATTATCCTATCGAGCACAGCCAGGTAGTCGTCCAAAGTTTTGACCTTGATGTCATGATGCCGGGCGAATTCGTATGGATTGTCCAGCGGATTGTCAAACTCAGACGGATGGAAACCTCGCACGACTGATGTTACATTACAAAGTGCCACGGTGAATGGATAATGTGTAGTGAAATCGAGACGGGCCCAATAAGCGTCGATGACCATCAACTCGATGTTCGCCCGCTCGGTGATGACCTCGCGAAGCCATTTGTCGGTCTTGTAGTTCTCGAATATCCTGTCGTTCAGACTTCGGGCCTGCTTGGGAGTGATTGTGTCGAAGTCAATGCCGTACAAATCCTGAAATGCGGGCAATAAATACCTGTAGAAGCTGGTCGCTCTGGCATTGGCGAAGTTGTGTTGTGCTTTGGACCACCAAGTATCGAAAGAGCCATCCTCGGGCCAGGGCTCCAACGAATGAATCCATGGGAAGTAACTTCCCGCCCAGATGCTTCTCAGTGTCATTCCCTCGCCGTGGTCTGTCCGATCGCGATTGCCAATCTTTTCGAACGGCATAAGATGGTCATGTGTATTTATTGCAGAAACTGCATCTATACCGGCCTTAATTCGGGCGTAAACATCGGTTGTCTTAACGTCGTTCGCCGATACGGTCGAGATTAGAACACAAATCTGAAGAACAACAAGGCACTTGAACAACAATCGCATGATATATCTCCTAACGGGTGTTACTACTGAAAATTCTGTCCTACCTTTTTGCGAGCACTTATCACAGGACGAACAACAGCTATTGTATCTGAGTTTGCCTTATCATGAAAAGTAAATTCTATGGTTTAGAAGGCCTCCATACTATTTACTGTGGCATAGCTATAGGAGTTTTTGTATTGTAAGCAGAAAATTTAGTAAGAAAATTTTAATTAATAGACAAAACAACAACGTTAAATGGTCTTTACTTATGAATCGAAGGTTAGGACAACATTTTGGACGAGAATCGATCAGATAATCTTCTTCGAGCGGCTCTGGGACGGAATGACCCGGCGGCGGTGGAATTAATGTGGGACCGTTATGCAAAAGATCTTCTCACATTTCTCCAGGCCTTGCTTTGCTCAAGGCACGATGCCGAAGACGTACTCCAGACAGTATTTGTCAGGATTGTTCGCAAACGCCATCGATTGGCCAAAGCACGATGTCTGGATGCTTATGTGTATCAAATCGCCCGGAATGAAGCATATAGTTGTATTAATAAACGTAAAAGAGATAAGAATACTCAGAAATTACCTGAAACATGGTTAAACGTAACTGAAAGCAACCGGGAAACGAGTGAACTTGCTGAACAGTTGCAAGCCGCCCTGGCTCAACTACCTCAGCAGCAGCGCGAAGTGATTGTTATGAAAATATACCGGCAGAAAACATTTTTGGAAATCTCCGGACTTTTGGGACTATCTCGAAACACGATAGCGAGCCGATACCGTTATGGCATCGAGAAACTGCGAAATTTGTTGGGGAATCATGTACTATGAACGAGAAAGATTTAGAGAACGACAAGATTGAGCATCTCTTGAGAAGAGCACACCCATCTGAGCCAACACCCCTGCTGAAAGAGCGAATCATCACTGAAGCAAGAAAGGCGTGGGACCAAACCTCACTGGAAATGCCATGGCAGATTCCCATTAGGCGTCTCGTCGCTTCTGTAGCGGCGGCTGTGCTCATTATCTCGATAGCAAATTTTTCCAGCGACCATATACTCGAAAAATGGAATCCCGGAAATGTCCTGGCTACAAAAGAACAGCCCCTTGACCTCGAAATACTTCCGGATATGCCTTATCGCCCTTTCGTTAGACATACGGTCTCGATCAATCGCAAACCATCTATTGACAATGCTTCAGCTCTGCGCGACTATACCGAGAGAGTACGACAGGTCATTAATGAAATGCAGCAGAACGGGATTTCGGACCAACCAGTACCGGACGGAGGAAGAAGCCGTCTGTTTCCAACCCAACCAGTATCCGATTCCTATTCATAAATGCAACTCTTGAAAGGAGAATTATCATGAAAAAGAGAACTGTGAAAATCCTGAAAGTCATTGCCATAGTACTTGTTGTGCTGGGTGTGATATATGCTATTGCAGTGAGTGTCTCATCAGCTAAGCTTCGTCGAGCTTACACCGAGCTTAAGAAAGACGGTCGGCCCATGGAATCCGCCGATGTTATACCACCCAAGGTTCCCGATACGGAGAACGCCGCCCTGCTATATGAAAGCGCCGCCCTGCTGCTCAAGGCCCAGCCTGCAGTTGGGGAGAACTTGCTGGAAGATCTTGGAGACCTCTCAGACAAGTTCATCAAGGAATCACTCGATTCTGACAAGCTCACCGAGTTTAAGCAACTGATTGGACTTGATGTTGTCACACAGGCTCTGTCCATCGTTGAACAAGGTACCCGGCGAGATTCATGCCGATTCGATCTCGATTATGATGACGGCCTAAACATGCTCCTGCTTAATTTATCAGGCATGCGAAACTTCACTCGCATTCTCTGCGCCAAAGCATATCTCGAAGCCAAAAACGGCAATCCGGATACCGCCTGGGACATGCTCACAACTCAGTTAAAATTCGCCGACGCCCTGCGAACCGAACCTGTCCTGGTCAGCAAAATAGTGCGTATGGCTATGATCAGGCTATCCTGCGAGACAATTACAAAGCTTTGTGAAATTGCACCGCCAAATGCGCAGCAGTCCAGTGACATCCAAAACCTCCTCAAAGATCTTGATGATATTCGTCCCCTCATTCATTCCATTGATGCCGAACGACTGCTCATAGGTGAATGGGTGTTCAACCTGACCAAAGATGAAATGTACAAAGCAAACCTGCAAGTTAACGATAGAGGTGACACCGGACTACTCCCCAAGCTTATAATCTTCGGAATAACCTTCAAACCCCTGTTCCTTGCAGACCATGCGGCATACCTGCGATTCATGCACGATGGCACTCGGTTTCTTGAGCGACCATACTCACCTGAACAGGGAGAAATCCTGGAAAATGGCGTCCAGAAAAAACGTTATATTGTGACAAGAATACTCACCCCCGCGATATTCAGGGTCAAAGAAATCCATTGCCAAATGACTGCGCAGTTGCGCATCATTCAGGCAGGTCTTGCTCTACTAAAACACAAACAAACCGAAGGTACCTTCCCCGCCACTCTGGAAGCACTCAAGCTTCAGAACATAAATGATCCGTTTTTCGATGGGCCGCTTTCTTATAAGACTGAGGGACAGGATTTCGTTCTCTACAGTGTCGGCCCGGACCAAAAGGACAACAACGGCAGCCCCAGACAAAAGAAACAAAAGGAAGATTGGGATATAGTCTGGAACTTCTCTAACAAACCCTAAGATATCTTTCCGTTGGACAGTTGTATACTGGGGGCGGAAAGAGTATAATCTTTGCCAGTAACAGATTCATTATGGAAATGCCAGTGGATAATATCCATGAGAGTCTGGATAATAGTTTGAATGTCTTTCAGGACTCCATGATTAAAGTCCTGCCGGGATAGACAAACAAACAATTAACTTAGACAAAGATTAGGAGGTAAAGACTGATGAGCGGAAAAACAAACTTCCCCAATAGGCTCAATAATCCCAAGAGTACCGAACAGACTTTGGATCGCCGTGATATGCTCCGGGCCACCGGTACTGCGGTGCTCGCAGCTTCGGCCTTTCCGTTGCAGTGGGTAGCCGCCGGTGAAAAGAAAAAACAGAAGATCCTTTACTTCTCACGCTCGGCCGGCTTTGAGCACGACGCCGTCAAAATCAAGGATGGCAAGCCCAGCATCTCCGATAGAATCCTCACCGAACTGGGCAAGCGTCACGGCTTCGAAGTTGTCTGCACCAAAGACGGCAGCGTCTTCGACGGCAACCTCAACCAGTACGATGCAATCGTTTTCTATACCAGCGGCGTCCTGACACAGCCCAATAAAGCTAATACTACGCCAATGTCAATCAAAGGCAAAAAGAGGCTTCTGCGCACCATTGCCAGAGGCAAAGGTTTCATCGGTTTGCACGCCGCCACCGATTCATTTCATTCTGAGGGACCCAGTGACCAGAACCAGACTGAAGTTGACCCTTATATCGCTATGCTCGGCGGTGAGTTCATCGTGCACGGCGACCAGCAGGATGCCATAATACGTGCCGCCTCACCTAACTTCCCCGGTGTAAAGCAATTCGGCCAGTCTCAAAAGCTCAAAGAAGAATGGTACACCCTTAAGAACTTCGCCAAAGACCTGCACGTAATCCTCATCGAGGACAACGAGGGGATGAAAGGGGAATGCTACCAGCGCCCGCCATTCCCGGCCACATGGGCCCGAATGCACCGCAAAGGCCGTGTATTCTACACCTCATTCGGACATCGCGACGACATCTGGACGAATCCCGACGTCCAGGGCATAATAGCCGGCGGTTTATCCTGGGCAATGGGCAACGTCGAGGTTGACGTAACACCCAATATCGACAAAGTTACGCCTAAGGCCAGTCAGTTGAAATATTAAATGACAGGTGAGTCGTTATCCAACGGCAACAATAACAAATCTCAGGAGGTATGAGATGTTTATACGAAAGTATTTCCTTTTTTTGGTACTCGTATTGTTAGTGCTATCCATAGCTCGGGCCGACGATTGGCCGCAGTGGCGTGGTCCTTACTTCAACGGCTCGACCGACGAAAAGAACCTGCCTACGGATTGGAGTAAAACCGACAACATCGCCTGGCAGGTCGACTTAGCCGGCTGCTCGGCCGCTACCCCGATTATTTCAGGAAACAGAGTCTTTCTGTCGGGTGTCGATTCCGACAGGGATATGCTGCTGGCGCTGTGTTTCGACCGCATCAGTGGAAAACTCCTCTGGCAGCACGATATAGCTAAAGGAATCAGCAAAGACAAGCGTAGTAACTATGCCTCTGCCTCCCCGGTCACAAATGGCAAGATCGTAGTCTTCTTCTATGCCAATGGCGACCTCGTATGCTTTGATCTGGACGGTAATCGCCAGTGGGCACACAATATTCAGGAGGACTATGGACCCTTCGCATTCCTGTGGACTTTCAGCAGCAGCCCTACGTTGTTTAACGGCAAACTATACTTGCAGGTATTGCAGCGAGATGAACCGGTGCAAGGTCGTGGTCTGATAGATAAGAAAAACGAATCTTATATTTTGGCCATGGAACCGGATACCGGCAAAACTATATGGCGGCAGATACGTCCAAGCAAAGCCCAGAAGGAATCGCGTGAAGCGTTTACAACTCCGATTCCTTTTTCTTTGAATGGGAATAAGCAACTGTTAGTAATCGGGGGTGATGTACTGACCGGGCATGATTTGGAAACAGGTAAGGAATTGTGGCGATGGGGCACATGGAATCCCAGGCGCATCACACATTGGCGGCATGTACCTTCTCCGATTGCAGGTGACGGCGTTATTCTCGCCTGCGCACCCAAAGGCAGCCCCATTTATGCAATCCGGCCCGACGGCCAGGGCGAACTCGATGAAAGTGCCATCGTTTGGATCAGTGAAAATAAAGAGAAAGAAAGATCGGCCGACGTACCAACACCAGCCTTCTATGATGGTGATTTCTTCGTCCTCAACGACATAGGAAAGCATCTGTCACGCGTGGAACCGCTCACAGGTAAAATTAAATGGACTCTCCAGGCACCGGGCAGTACCAAATATGAAGCTTCACCGCTTGCCGCAGATGGTAAAATTTACATAATTAATCACGCTGGAGAAGTTGCCGTGATCAATGCCGCAAATGGTGAGGTCATTAACTTTATTTCCATGGACGAACCCGGCGGTCGAGATGTCGTTCGCGCTTCTATCAGCGCCGCACATGGTCAGTTATTTATACGTACGACACATCGATTATACTGCGTGGGCAAGTAATGCTGATTTCACAAAAGCGATATTCCCTGCAATAGTGGAGATAGCCATACTCCATCAGACAGAGGACAAGTGGTTTTAGAAGGGAATTTTTCCTTGCAATTTTTTATTATTAGTGCAAAATGTAGTAGGATTTATGAATATCATCGCTCAACAGACACAAGGAAAGGAGTGTTTCATGAACACGCAAAATAAGAGTCAAGAACCTTCAACGTCCCGCCGAAAATTCCTCAAGCAAACTTCAGGGGCATTAGCCGGGGCAGCCCTGGCAAGTACTATCGGAACTCGGAGCTATGCTGGTGAAAATAACACAATCAAAATAGCCCTGGTAGGCTGTGGGGGTCGCGGGACTGGTGCAGCAGCCAACGCCCTTTCTACTAAGGGACCGACTCAACTTGTTGTGATGGCCGACGTTTTCCCTAATCGGCTGGACAGCAGCCTTAAGAACCTCAACAGGCAATTCAAAGATAAGGTAAATGTACCCCCGGATATGCAGATGCTCGGCATGGATGCTTACAAGAAAGCCATCGACGCCGTCGCACCGGGCGGTCTGGTCATACTCGGTACGCCTCCAACATTCCGCCCGATCCACCTGGAATACGCGGTAGCCAAAGGCTGCAATGTGTTCATGGAGAAGTCGTTCGCGGTAGATGCCCCGGGCATTCGTCGGGTACTCAAAGCCGGAAGGAAGGCCGAGGCAAAGAATCTCAAGATCGCCGGTGGTTTGATGAGTCGTCACTACAAACCACTGGAACAAGCAGTCCAACTACTGCATGACGGCATCATCGGTGATATTATTACCTGCTGGGCCTACCGTGAGCACGCCCCGGTTGGATTCACCCCAAAATCCCCCGGGATGAGCGAGCTGGCCCACCAGATCCGCAACTACTCCAGCTTTACCTGGGTAAACGGCAGCTTTATCCTGGACTGGCTGATTCACAATCTCGACGTGTGCTGCTGGTGTAAAGATGCCTGGCCGGTATCGGCTCAGGGTCAGGGAGGTCGACAAACCCGAACCGCAGCCGACCAGTTATTCGACCACTATTCAGTGGAATACTCTTTTCCTGATGGTACGCGACTGCTCGCTCAGGGAAGGCACATGGACAACTGCTGGGGATTTTTCGGCGATGTGATACATGGTACAAAAGGCTCGGCCGTTCTCGGCGAAGGAATTTCGCAGCCTCGAATTTTCAGAGATTATAACCAGACTTCCGCAAATCAGATATGGCAGTATAAAGGGCCGCGCTGTGATGGGTACCAAAACGAACACGATCTGCTATTTGAAGCCATCCGAGAGGACAAACCCTACAACGAAACCGAGCGTTCCGCTTACGCCGCTTTGACGGGTATCCTCGGGCGAATGGCCGCCGAGTCGGGCAAGATGGTCACTTGGGAAGAGGCGATGGCTTCGGACCTTGAACTGGCCCCGGGTCTTGACCATTACACAATGGACTCCGACCCGCCGGTTTTACCAGATGCCAAGGGCGGCTATCCGATTGCGATGCCCGGACAGACAAAGGTACTATAGAGACATCGCAGTATAGGATATACAGCATTTGTCAAGTTGCCGGTGCGACTGTCGTTGTCCCAACCAAAAGCTTGGTCTCTATTTACTTGTGAGAGCTTATTAAATAATTGTCAAATTGATTTCAACCATATCTCGGTGAAGATAAATGAAATCTCTTATCTACAATACAACATTAACTCTGTTGCTGCTGACCTGCACTTCCGTTAGCCGCAGTAATGAGACCTTCTCCGCATTTGAACCCTTACGTCAGAGATCACACACTCAGAAGATTCGCTCCAGTCAGGTCGAATATTCAATCAACATGAGCGGTACGGTCGATATGGATAACACAACAACGCGGTCATACGAAACGTTCAGTATCGCATTTCAGAATAATGTCTCACTCACTCTTGCAAACACGGGTAATACAACGGTAAAGAATCCGCGAATAATTACAAATGGCAGGCGTCGTTGGTGGTCCATGGAGGAACTGCTCAATGAGATACTTGCTGATGCAAAGAATGACCAGGACAGGGCGTTTTTTATTTATGACTTTGTTCGCAGTCATCGGCATCACGATGATCCCATATTCGGCGATAATGAACTGCACGACCCTGTGAAGATGCTGAACGTATTCGGTGCAGGTTTGTGCGATGACTCAGGGTCTGTGGGTTGCTCACTTTTCTTTCACGCAGGCTTAAATGAAAAGAGATACGGCAGGAATCCTTCTGTACGTACACTCCACGGTCATATGATATGTGAAGCGATTCTCTCCAATGGCTACCAGTTTTTGGACATCGATGAAAACACTTACTACCTCGATCTGGAAAATGAACTTCCTGTTAGCGGAGATGCTATCGTACGCGATCACTACCTTGCCAAACGCGAACATTCGTATGGCCCTATTTTCAAAGGATGGCGAATCGGTGAAAAAGCCGCTTCGTTGTTCGGCCGAGACGATGGCTCGACTTTTCGCGCGGTATCGGGACATCGTATAGAATTCAATCTCAGGCCCGGCGAAAGTATTGTTTACCGCTGGGACAATTGCGGAAAATTTGCATCCGATGACAGCGAGAATAAACGGGGTCGTCGATTCTGGGGAACCTCACGATGGATTTACGAACCAGTGCTTACGGAAAAGCGAATTAAAGCAGATACAATTCAGGCTACGGACAAATACCTGCTCTATGAGATGAAAACACCATATGCAGTATGTGGAGGTCATATCAATGCCGAGTTCGTCGGGCTCAATAAGACCGACCATTTCATTGTTTCTCTCTCTCTTGACGGCAGGAAATGGAAAAAGGTATGGGAGCATACAGGCCGCGGTAAAATTAACTGCAATGTTAGTATCGACGAAGTACTTGAATACAAAACAGCTCCGGCCAAGTACGTTTACTTTGTTAAAATTAACTCGCGTATAAAGGCAATAAAGTCACTTCATATCGAGTCTGATATAATGACATCGCCTCATGCCCTTCCACGTCTAAGTCTTGGCAAAAACACGATTGAATATACCGATGATGCCAAAGAGCCGCACGAAATTACCGCCACGTATTTATGGCGGGAAAGTGACAGAATTAAGCCACTTATGCCTCCTGAGCAACCGATTGCCCCAGGGAATAACGAAACTGTGAGAGCTGCAACAGTACCTTTTCAATGGCCGGCCAGTAAGGAAGCCAAGTACTACCATATCCGCGTGTGCCGGCGAGAAGATATGAAGCTGGCTTACCGGCCCTGTTTTGATGTATTCGTTACATCTGCCGAACATCATTCCCCTTTTGCGGGCCTATTCAATCCCAACGAGCAGTACTACTGGCAAGTGCGTGTTTGTAACATGGAGGGAGTGTGGGGCAAGTGGAGTCCCACATGGCGATTCAAATGGCAAGGCCCGAGGATACCGATAAATCTCAATCATCATATACAAGACCAGAATATAACTATCTCCTGGCAGCCCAATCCATTGGGAACAAGGCCAACAAGATATGAAGTCTATGGCAGCAATGAACGAGGTTTCACTCCGAGCAGGAAGAGATATGAAGTAATGGGTATTGAAATGCAGCCAGGCAACCTGCTTTGCTCAACGGCTGAAACGAAATTGCTGGTCGTATCTCCGGAGGCCACGAAACCAGCAATGAATTGCTCATTTTACCGCGTTGTTGCTGTAGATAAAAATGGAGTTGCAAGCGGACCTTCCAAGCTTTTGGAACTTCCTCATCCCTTTATCTACTCAAAACCCATCAAAAAGGCCAAAATTAACAAACTCTATCATTATCAGGTAAAGACGCTGAATTGTATCGGTGACCTGCAATTCCGCTACGCTGAACCCAATATGGACTTCTGGGAGGAAGAAGGATACGAATTCGAACTTACCCAAAATCCAGCGTGGCTCACTGTGGACAGGAGCACAGGCTTGATTACAGGAAAACCGGGTTTAATTAATAAAGGAACTCACCGTGTTAATTTGGTCTGCCATCGCAAATTCCCCCACGAACTCAAATCCGGAGACTACCGCCCTTCCGATTTTCTGAAGAACAGCCCACGTTTTCAAAGCAAATATCAACAAAGCTTTGAATTGAACGTCCAGTAGCGATTAATTGTGAAACCACTTCATAAAAGAATTCTTGAGCACATGCAGCACCTGTAATAAGATATCTCTGGTACTATTGTTCAACTCATTTACTTGTTAGAGGAAATTTATGACCTCAAAAGAGCGTGTACATGCAGCGCTGCAGCGAAAATCTACGGACCGCGTTCCGATTTTCATGTGGTACCATCCCCAAACCACCAAAAGGCTGGCCGGACTTCTGGAAATCCCCCCTAAATATGTGTCTCTGGTTATGGGGGACGATATCCGTCAGGCCTGGGTGAGCAACAATCATGCAATGGAGGGAATTGTGCACGAGCATGATGGCGACTCGCATGTGGATGACTGGGGCATAGAGTGGACTCGCATCGACGGCTTCAACCAAATCTCCAAATATCCCCTGGCCGATGCTGACGAAAAGCAGCTTCTACAGTACAAGTTTCCATTCGACCGAATTGATTCGCTCGTGGATCTGATGAAGCCGGTCATGGAACTTAAAGATGACTACTTCGTCGGTTGTGACGTTTCTCCCAATGTTTTTGAAATGTACTGGCGTGTGCGTGGTATGGAAAAGACCTTGTTGGAACTCGCACAAAATCCTGAACTGACACAAAAAATGTTAGAGCGCTCTGCAGAATTTTCCATAGAACTATCCGAAGCAGCCTGTCGCCGATTCGAGCTGGACTGGCTTTGGCTGGGTGACGATGCCGCCGGTCAACAGTCAATGCTGATGAGCCCTGAGACCTGGCGGCAAATGGTAAAACCTTTACTGAAACAGAACGCCGAGGTGGGCAAAAGGCACGGTATTTACGTGGCGTTCCATTCCTGCGGCGCCATCCGGCCCATCATCGCCGACCTGATAGAAATCGGCATAGATGTTTTGAATCCTGTTCAATGCAATTGTCCCGGCATGAATCCACTGGAATTAAAACAGGAGTTCGGCAGTGACCTTGCTTTTATGGGCGGCGTTGATACTCAGGGCGTTTTACCTAATGGCACAGCCCATCAGGTGCGCAAAGCGACAGCCGAACTGCTCGAAGGAATGACCGCCGATGGCGGAGGCTACATTTTTGCCGCTTCCCACACCGTTCCCCCGGAAACTCCGGATGACAATATCTTTGCTATGTACGATGAGGCAGGTATCACTAAAGAAGAGATTTTTGACAAGGCGGCCCAACTCCGCAATTCTATACGGCAGTCTAAGCTCGATTAGACCGGCAACGCTAACTATGAAAAAATCGTTCTTACAGAAGATAAAGGGAAATTGACAATGAAAACCGGAATAAATATTTTGACGGCTATGGTTATTTTAGCAGTATGGCCGGGACTGGCAGCAAATGCAGCGATGAAAACCTTATTAGTCATAGAACCGGGTAAAAATAATCCACGCAATTCCGAGGGAGACATAATCGAGCTGAAAGACGGGCGGTTGTGTCTGATTTATACCCGATTTACAGGCGGCAGCGGTGACCACGCAGAGGCAGACCTCGCCATGCGTATTTCGAAAGATAACGGCTTAAATTGGAGCAACGACAAAATCGTGGTCCGGCGCACGGGCGGGCTGAATGTCATGTCCGTATCGCTTTTGCGGCTGAAAAGCGGCGAGATAGCTCTTTTCTTTCTCCGTAAAACGTCAACGGAAGATTGCCGTCCCTTAATGTGCATTTCAAAAGATGAAGCCAAAACCTGGAGCCGGCCGACTGTCTGTATCACTGATAAAGTGGGCTATTATGTACTGAATAATGATCGCGTGGTCCAGTTACGAAGCGGCCGGTTAGTCCTGCCTGTAGCCTGGCATCAGGGCCCGGGGCAGGCTCGGGACACAGCCGGTGTGATTATGTGCTATCTGTCCGATGACAACGGCAAGACCTGGCGGCGCAGCATTGACTCATTCAAAGGCTATGCACCCGGCGGACAACGCATTACTGTCCAGGAACCGGGCGTAGTTGAATTGAAAGACGGGCGATTGATGATGTATATACGGACCAATGCGGGCAGCCAATATATCTGCTACTCTCAGGATGGCGGTGAAACCTGGTCAAAAGCACAGCCGTCAAATCTGGCTTCACCTTTAAGCCCCGCTTCAATCAAGCGCATACCCTGGACAGGTGACTTGCTTTGCGTCTGGAATGATCATTCCGGAATACATAGCTATCCGGCAGGCCGTCGCACACCGCTGTGCCTGGCCATAAGCAAAGATGAAGGGAAAACATGGGATATGTCCAGGATTATTGAGGGAAATCCCGATGGATGGTATTGCTACACGGCGATAACATTTGTGAAGGACCGCATGCTTCTGGCCTATTGTGCAGGGGATAAGAAAATCGGCGGTTTGAATCGACTAAAAATTCTGGCAATACCAAAAGATTGGCTGACCTCTTTCCAAAATACTCAATCAACGCCTCCAAAGGTTGGATTTTGCCTGGCCGGTGCAATACTCAGTTCATTGTGTTTTGCCAAAGACGAATCGCTTGGAGTCTTGAAAGGTGGATTTCAGTCTTTCACCACGCCTAAGCCCGCCACCGCAGAGAAATGGGAGAAAAGGAAAATTGAACTGCGCAAAACGTTATGGAAATTGCTCGGTGATATTCCCCCTATATTTACCCCCGAGGTGACAATCACACAAAGACAAGCAAAAGATGGTTACACACTTGAGCGATTTACTTTTGATAACGGCGTTGGCGATACGGTCTATGGATACATACTGATTCCGGAAAATCACAAAGGTCGTGGACCGGCAATACTCTATAATCACTATCATGGCGGCAAATACAAACAGGGCAAAGAAGAGGTTCTTATCAAGGCTTTTACAAAGCTGGATTTTGCAACAGGTGAGGAGTTGGCGAGAAAAGGCTATGTTGTTCAAGCCATCGATGCTTACGCATTCGGCCAGCGCCGCTTTCAGGGGCCGGCCGGCAAAAAGGAAGAAGGCGGCAAAACCGAATCTTCTCTGTTCAAGACCTTCCTGTGGGAGGGCAGAACTTTATGGGGGATGATGGTTCGTGATGATATGTTGGCACTGAACTATTTAGTCTCACGACCGGAGGTCGATCCCAATCGTATCGCCGCTATGGGTATGAGTATGGGGTCCACACGAACCTGGTGGCTTGCCGCACTGGACGAACGCATCAAGGTCGCTGTAAGCGTGGCCTGTTTGACCAGATATCAAAATCTAATCGCCCAGGGCAAGGTTCAAGATCATGGAATATACTATTATGTACCCAATATGTTAAAGGAACATATCGACACAGAATCGGTGATTGGCTTGATTGCACCCCGGCCGCACCTGACTCTAACCGGTGATAAGGACGGAGGCTCTCCAACTGACGGTGTTAAAATAATAAATGACTTCCAGAAACATCTTTACAAGTGTTACGAAAAAAAACAGAACTTTCGCGGGATTTTGTACCCCGGCGTCGGCCACACATATACACCTGAAATGTGGGAGGTGACATTACGCTGGCTAAAAAAGCATCTATAAAGATATCTCAGTTATCAAGAACAACACTTATTTAAGGACAACAACATTATGAAAACAGCTTCTAAAACAACACAACACGAACCTATCAAAGCAGGTACTTACCTTATCAGAGTGCTTGTCGGAATGCTGATTGCATGTTTCATAATTTTTACCGGGCTTAGCCGGGGCGCAGCAGCGAGCGCAGCAGAGGTTGTTACTTATCCTGTTCCGGCCGAAGAAGTCTCGTCGAGCGACTATCAAGTACAAGTAGCAGGTCGGAAGATTGATACATACATGGCCCGTGTCCTCGACCCCCCGTTTGCGGGAAAGAGATGGGACTTTGGAGGCCCATATTCGTTCGCTAATTTCGACATGTCCGGCTCTGTAGTGGTTCGCATTACGTCAAAACGGTCGCTTCGGAATGTGGTAATCCGGCCACAGTCATATGGCATCAAGCCAACGCTGGAGAATGACCATACCATCAGCTTTACACTGGAGCGACCGCTCAAGCTCAGCGTGGAGCCGGACGGCAGGAAAGGCCCCCTGCTGCTCTTTGCGAATCCCATTGAGACGGATGCACCCAAAGCCGGCGATGAGAATGTCGTTTACTTCGGGCCCGGAGTGCACAAGCCGGAGAAGATTATCCTGGAGAGTAACCAAATCCTGTACCTTGCCGGCGGGGCCGTAGTTAAGGCCGAGGTGCTCGTGAAAGGAACTAACATTCGGATTTGCGGACGCGGGATTCTTGACGGTTCAGACTGGCAGTGGCGTAAAGGCCCGGTGGGCAACCTTATTGCGATTCGAGACAGCACAGATGTCGAAATCAACGGTATCACGCTGCGAGGCTCTTCCCACTGGACTATCGTACCGAAGAACAGTAAACGCGTAACAGTCCGAAATGTAAAGCTCTGCAATTCAAGAGTACAAAATGATGACGGCATTAACCCATGCAACTCTCAGGATGTACTGATAACCGATTGCTTCATCCGGAGCGACGACGATTGTATTGCCCTTAAGGGGCTCGACTTCATCGCTGAAAACAGCAATGTTGAACGAATTACCGTGGAGAACTCGACTCTATGGTGCGACAGGGCCCGAATCTTCCTGCTTGGGCACGAGAGCCGTGCAGCGTTTATGCGCAACATAACAATTCGGAATCTCGATATTATCCATTTTACTATGACACCATTTCTGTTGGAACCCGGTGAGGACATGAGATTAGAAGATATTACGATTGAAGATATCCGAATGCACGGCGAAGGCCAAAGAGAATTCATCCGCTTGCGTCCGGTGGTAAACCAGTATATGCGAAAAAAAGTGCCCGGATTCATTCGTAATGTGTTGTTCAAAAACATAATCCTGGATGGGCAGCCGGGCGATTATCTCGTGCAGTTAGAGGGTGCCGATCCCGAACATAATGTTCAGGATGTAACCTTCGAGAACGTTTCAATCGATGGGGCAAAACTAAAAAAAGAGTCAAAACAAGTGCGTATCGGTGAACATACCGAAAACCTGCGGTTCAAATATTAATGCTTCTTTTGGCTATCCAAATTCAGGAGCCCATAAAAATAATCCCATGTCCAGGCCTTCGAGCCGTCAGGCCTTATAAGCCAAAAACCCCGGACCGCATCATTGCTTTTTGCCGGCGGCTTTTGTTTGTCGTCTTTGAACTCATTACAGTACAGTTGCCAATATACTATATAGGGACATCCCCAATCTAAGGCAGTCTCCACCGATCCGGGAATAACTTTGTGGATTTTCTCAGGGGAAAACTTGTTCTCAGGCATGCCAAACTCGCCCAGATATACATTTCTATTTCCGAATTCAACGCTGTCCGGCATATTCTTTGCGATAAAATCCAGAGCCTCGCGTAAAATCTGTGAATTTTCAGAATACTCCGCTGTCGCATCCCAGGCCGAATAGGAAACCAAATCCAATTTGGTATGAGGCAAAACCTTATCAACCATGTTCGGCCTGCCCTGCTTCATAGTGCTAACGACACGGTTCACCTCGGCTGCGTGATAAACCCAAACGCCATCAGTCCCAATTTCTTTTCTTGCCTGATTAATCCCATTTTGTCGTGCGTTGAGCCAATCAATCATCCCACTGATAGCTTTGGGCGTCGGGTCGACATTTCTGTCGTAATTGCCGCGAATCAGCCAGTCACCTTCCCAGTGCTGCAAAACGAAGGTCTTTCCCGTTCCTTTATAAGTAGTCAACAGGTATTTTGCCAGCTCATAAAACTGCCTTTGTTCATCGAGCTTTTGCTCCGGGGTAATACCCTTTCTCCAGTAGGCGGCGTCGTTTCCAATCGAAAAGCACATCATAATGTAAGTGGTGAAGGGCTTGTCGAACAGACTCCTGAAATATTTCGTCTGTGCGATTTCAACAAGGCTGTTCGTTTGAGGCCATTGTGAGTTGAATGAATATGACTTGCGCGGATTGTGAAACCATACCTTAATTACCTGTGAGCCTAAAGCTAAAATCTGCTCTGCGCCCTCGTTCAAAAAATCTTTGTCCGTCAAATGGTACTTACCATCGACATGTGTCACTCCAATAATATCCCGCAGCTCCTTCTTAGCATTTGTTTCAGGTGCGGCACTCGCAGTTTGCTGATATAGACCAAAGCCAATAAAGGTCGCTATTATCAAAATTACGACAAAATAACTTCGCATTTTCTTCCTCTTTAACCGGCTTCCCATCAAAGAGCAGGATGTTTTGTATGGATTTCAGAGACATCCTGATATGCCTTGGCAACCAGCAAAGTCTCTGTATCACCAAATAGCCTGCCTGTAAAAGTAATGCTTGTCGGCTCATTCTTATCATTGAATCCATTAGGGACCACAACGGTCGGGTGCCCTGAAAGATTTGTCAGAGCAAGATTATTCCCGACCCACGATGGAGCGACATAGACATCAATGTCCGACATCAGCTTGTCCATCTCTTGTATTAAAAGCGTCCGCAGGCGGTTAGCCTGGATATACTCTACCGCAGTGACCATCCGTGCCGTTCTGAATATATTCGGCCAGGAACCTTTACCCTGGCTGACAAGCAGCGAATCACGATTGCTTCGGGTAAGCTCGTCAAACGCAGCCGCGGCTTCAACGCCAAGAACAAGTCTCATGGCCCCAACCGGGAGGCCCGGCAATTCGACAGGCTTCAAATCGAGATCCATAGAACGCAGTTTATCCAAAGTCGCAAGGTCGTTGGCCTTCCATTTTTCGTCTTTGCGATCTTTATCAAAATCGCTCTTAAGATATCCGATTTTCAACTTCTTTATGCTTTGAGCCGGGTCCCAGTTAAAAGGCACATCCTCGCGTACTGTCGGGTCCAAACCATCAGGGCCTTGGATCGCATGGAAAACCAGCGCACAATCCTCTACGCTTCTGCAAATCGGTCCGAGCTTGTCCATACTCCAGCTCAGTGCCATCGCTCCGTCTCGACTGACTCGTCCAAACGTCGGCCGAAGACCCGTCACACCGCAGACCGTACAAGGCGAAACAATCGAACCGAGGGTCTCGGAACCTATCGAGAATCCCACAAGTCCCGCCGAAGTAGCTGAAGCCGGCCCGGCTGACGACCCGCTCGAACCTTTTTCCGGATTCCACGGATTTCGTGTCTTGCCGCCGAACCAGACGTCTCCCATCGCCAAAGCCCCCAGCGTCAGTTTCGCTATCAAAACAGCTCCGGCCTTTTCCAGTCGCTTGACAACCGAAGCATCGTAGTCAAGCACCTGCTCCTTAAACGGCATAGCTCCCCAGGTCGTCTTATATCCTTTAACCGCCAGGAGGTCTTTAGCACCCCATGGAATCCCATGCAAAGGACCACGATAACGACCGGCCGCAATCTCTTTGTCGGCGCGCCTGGCTTGTTCAAATGCCAGTTCCTCCGTCAGACTGATAACACACTTTAATTTATCATCGTATCTTTTCAGCCGTTCAAGATACATCTTTGTCAGTTGTACAGAACTGACTTTACGTGATTTAATCAGCCCGGCAAGGTCGGTAACCGTCCAAAAAGCAACATCCTCCAGGTCTGATGTAAGTTTTTTTCTCTCGGGCTTGCTTATCTTAATCGTCTTTTGCTTGCCCCCGGGCTTAACGCCGGAAACAATAGGATTGAATTGAACGGCCGGGGCCACACTGTTATCCAGAGAAATCTCTCTAATCTGTTCATAATTTTTCAACCGGTCGTTTAATCCATCGATCATCAACTCTCGCTCTTCATCAGTAAATTCAAGTCCAACGAAATGCTCGGCTTCAGCAAGCATCTCTTTAGTGATTTTTCTGTCCTTGGAGTCCTCTACCTTAGCCCACAAAACATCAGACAGAACCGCACTTCCAAATCCAATGCCGGAAAGACACGCCATGAATTCACGACGGCCAAGGAATTTTGCCCGATGGATCGCTGAAGATTTCTTTGAATTCAACATATCAGGTACCCTCTCAATCATTTCGCTTGAATAAGATATTGACTGACGAACGATGCAGTAGTTCTCATGCAGCTTATTGGTTAGTTCTTCCACTGTTTCAATATTTCAAGGCATTCAATCATGGCCCGGCCATTGTGGTAACCTGCCTTCCATGGATTAGCTTTATCGCCCTGCCGCCTTCCGTCAGGCGTGATATTCGCGTGCCACTCGCCATTTTCCCAATCCACCATATTCTTTTCGATAAAGTCGCTGGTCTTTTCGAATACGGAAAGATATTTTGAGTCTTCTGTAAGGCGATTCATATACAGGGCACTAACTACTGCTTCGGATTCGACCCACCAGACTTTACTACGTCTATCGGCAGGCTTGTTGAAAGGGCCACTGTCATAGAAACCGCCGTTAACTTCATCATAGCCGTACTTTAGCGAATAATCAAAAAGGGTTCGGTACAAATCAAGGAAAGGATAGTTCGACACTTTAGCTGCATTACAGGCATCCATAATCAACCAGACATTCTCAATGTCGTGGCCATAGGAAACTCTTGCCAAGTCCCCTTCCAGCCGTGGTGCCCAGTTGCGCTGGTATTTGTCTGTGCATGCGCCGATATCTTTTCGCACGACCGTGTTGCTTTCTATGTTGATTAATTCCAAAAGGCGCTCACGGGCCAGGGGAAGTTTGCTAGCGCGATAAAAGGTGGTCATAGCCTCCAGTAGATGCAGATGAGTATTCATCAGCTTCAAGTGAGACTCTGTTCCCATATAGGAATTCTGTGCAGCAGACACCGGCGTCCAGTCTTCATTAAAGAATTCGATGTAGCCTCCGTAAATTTTGTCGTGAGACTTAGCTTCGAGCAGATTAAAAAACCGGACAGCAAAATCTAAGACCTCCTGTTTTTTACTTGCCAGATAATACTCGGAAAGTGCATAGAGTGCAAAAGACTGGCCGTAGAGATGCTTAAGCGGTTTGAGCTTTTTATTGCCGGTCGCGTCAACTTCCCAATAGAAACCTCCGTTTTCAGTATCCCACATTTTTTCTTTCAAAAAGCGATACCCAATATCAGCGGCCTCTAAGCATTCTTTACCTCCATAGCCGGCCCGAGCCAGACGGGAAAAGAGCCACATCGTTCGGGCTTGTGTAACAATCATTTTTGTACCTTCGCTGTTTTTAGGCTCACCATTGATATCGAAGTTTATTATATAGCCGCCATTTTTATGGTCTAAACTTTTGGAATACCAAAAGGGGACAATATTCTTTGTAAGTATCTTCTCAAATTTCGGAACGTAAGTTTTCGCAAGGTTTGCCCGGTCCGGGGCAGCCTGCAAATTTGAGCAAATCGATATAAGAACAACGAAAGTCAGAATCAGGTAAAAACGAGCTTGTTCGAACACTTTACTTTTCATTATTTCTCCTTCATCTAATAGTATCATTGTCATCATATTCAGTTTTTCCCCATAATTCAAGCGTTTTGAAACAATTGGCTTTGATTGGGTTTGAATTGGGTTTGTTTTGGGTTAAATTGGGTTTGAATTGGGTTAAATTGGGTTTGTATTGGCTTTGAATTGGCTTTGTTTTTTGGCCTGAGCCAGTGTCTAAATTTCCGTATCTCATTGTTTCAAAAGTGTTTATACTCATTTTGTCATTTCTAAAATTGGCTT
>JACKQG010001560.1_pt1 | contig 31433 bp, 23 predicted proteins | sample 8237621 | NCBI WGS metagenome assembly JACKQG01 (sample SAMN15677084, study PRJNA649215) | marine metagenome | biome: marine; feature: Black Sea; material: saline water; isolation source: suspended particulate matter (SPM) from the Black Sea western gyre | collected 2013-06-09/2013-06-10 | depth... | reverse complement strand
CTGCGGGGATGTACGTCAGCAATAATCAGGGTAAGAGTTGGACCGATACCCCACTAATCCTTCAGGGAGAAGGAGCAATCCGAGCAGAGATTGGTGGTATTGGTTATTTGACTGCCTACTGGATGGGGCGTTATCATGGCTTCATCTCAGAGGCAGAAGCTAATGTCGAATGGTGGAAAGACTAACACTAAAAACCGAGTTTTGGGCAAAAACTCGGTTTTTACAAACCAACAGATTTGGGGAATGAAGCCGTGTGATTTCCCTTTTACGAAAAGGGGACTTATCAGGGTGTTCGCCCTTGAAACTAACATTAGAGGAATATGATAACTAAATCGCGCTTGGATAAAATAGATTGCGATGTGCTTACTCCTTTCGTTCAAAAAGCCTTAGAAAGCCCCAACGTCAGAGTTACAGAATGGAGCTTACATGTTGTAAAAGGCGATTGGACATCATCTAAGAGGCTTGTCTGTCGTCTTTTCGGCCGGGGTAAACAAGAGGATGATAAGGTCTCCTGGTCGATCTTTTTGAAGGTGCCGAATCCCACTCAAACTCACCTGGATGTCTGGCACCGAGAACCATTTCAGCGCGAACTACTGCTTTATCAATCCGGTGTTCTCAATAATCTGCCCGGTGGAATTTCTGCACCGCGTTGTTTGGGCGTGGTGGAATATGCAGATGATGAGCCATGGATGTGGTTAGAGGATATTGCCGGCGAACCAGCACTGCAATGGCCTCTTGAACGGTTTAAGGTAGCTGCCCATCATTTTGGCATATTGCAGGGTGCGTTTCTGGCTGGTGCGTCATTACCTGATTATCCCTGGATGGATACAAGCGGATGGCTGAGGGTGAAACTTGCCAATGGCGCCGAGCGAATCCCTCTCATTCTGGAAAGATTCCAGGTTCATCCGCTAACCAAAAATCTCTACAACTCAGAAATCGGAAAACGCTTGAGAAGGCTTTGGGCTGACCGAGAGGTCTTTTTCGAATCCCTGAACAGGTTGCCCAAGAGTTTTTGTCACGGGGATTTCAACTATACCAATCTGTTCGCTCGTCGCCTCCCAGATGGAAAAGAACAAACTGTCGCTATAGATTGGCAATATTCAGGATTTAGACAGATTGGTGAAGATATTACAGGCTTTATTGCTGATAGTTCTATCATGCCGGTTCGTCGCAAGGCTGCTGAACCGGAGGATTTTACTGAGTTAATCCTTGAAGGATATCTGTCTGGTTTAGAAGAAGGCGGTTGGAAGGGTGATAAAAGAATTGCGAGATTTGCCTGTTTAGCACGTTTAGCGCTACCGTGGAGTTTTAATCTTCTCCGCGAACTAGACCATAATGTCTTGTGCCAGCCGCTTTGCGATGAGAATCGTCCTGAACTTTGGAGAAAGCTGGATGAATATGTTCGTCGCCAGAAGTTCTTGCTCGATTTAGCAGAGGAAGCGAGAGCATTGCTCAAAATTGTCAAGTATTAGATTTCTATGAAACTTTCGTTTTTTGTTGAACTAACGGACGCCCCAACTTGTTGGGGAAAGCGCCCGAACAAGTTCGGGCGTCCAGAGATTTATGAAATGTAAACTATACACGAGGAGTGAACAGTAATGAGAAAAAAGATGAATCGTCGGGAGTTCATGACGGTCTCAGCGGCAGCTTTGGCGACCGCCGCTGTCACTGGTAACCTTTTAGGCGAAGAGACAAAAGAAAAGTTGCCCCAGCGCTTGTTAGGGCGCACCAAAGTAAAGGTGGGTATCTTGGGGTTAGGTGGTGTCGGCTTCTTAACAGATTGGGAGGATGAAGACCAGATTGCCGCTCTCATCAACGAAGTAATAGACTCTGGGGTGAATTACCTTGATACCGCACACACATACGGAAAAGATGGCAAAAGTGAGCGGTCATTAGGGTTGGTTATGGGCACACCACGCCGCAAAGAGGTATTCTTGGCGACCAAGACGGGCAATCGTACTTACGACGGAGCACTTGCGGAGGTGGAAGAGAGTCTTAAGCGACTGCGCACCGACTATTTAGACCTGATTCAGGTGCATGGATTCGGAACCAACGAGGAAGACGACCTTTCTGCCATCGGGAGAAAGGACGGCGTTTTGCCTGCGCTGAAGAAACTGCGCGACGAGAAGGTAGTGCGCTTCATCGGCATCACAGGTCACCCGAATAGCCCAAAGCTCAAAGAAGCGATTACTACCTACGATTTTGACACGCTGCTGTGCTTCATCAACCCTAAAGCCGAATCCCAGTGGGTAGAAAATGAACTGCTACCACTCGCACAGCAGAAACAGTTAGGCATTATCGCTATGAAAACCTTTGGCGGTAGTAATCCGGCGGTACTGGTGGGCGACGAAGATGGCAAAGCACCAGCGCCACTACTGCTGCGTTATGCGTTTGGCAAACCGATTGCGGTAGCAGTTCCAGCGGTGGCAAACAAAGAGGAATTTCAACAGAACCTCTCGGTGGCGCGGTCGTTTTTGCCTCTGTCGGACGAAGAGCGTCGCGCGCTGATTGCTCGCATCAATCCACCTACAAAAGGGGAAGAGTGAAACACAGTATTTCGAGTGGTTCGTTTCGTCAATTCGTATAGGGTTGCTAAAGCAACAATTGTGATGTAGCGGCGTGCCTCCGTGCCGCCAGTCATTTGTCGCCACTGAGGGACGACGCTACACATGAATAAGGTGATAATTGCAAAACTCGTAAATTAACAGAAGAAAAATCAGTAATTGTAAGCTCTTCAGGCTTTCCGAGAAAAATCCTTAGTGTAAAAAGGGGAGTTGAATGAAATCGATAATTTTGTCATTATTAGCTATCAATTTCACAACTGTGGAAACAGAGGAAACTTCTGCGCAAACAAAATGTTCTACTAACGAGTGCTCGAAGGGCGAAGTGCCAGAACCGCAGGACACCATTCCACTGGAACGTTTGCAGACTCTGCTCGTTTTGAACGCAATTCCGCTTTAGCGTTCAAAACAAAATTAGTTTCGCACGATGCAAGCGCGGTGTTTCCAAAGGATTGGGTAACCACGCCTCCGACACCGGTCGTCGTTCGACGCGACGACCCAGATGGTCCAACCTACCAGGAATTCACCGGCTACACATTTCTAATCCATTCGATGAAGCGGCCGCGTCTGGTTCGGATGGACTGTGGCCGCCTGGTCATTGTTGCAACCGCCTGGCTTCACAGGAACAATGAGGAGATTCCCATCATTCTTCACTCGGATGACGACGGCAAGACTCTTGGGTTGAGTGCGAAGCGTATCGAAACCTGGAGTCCTCCGCGCGAAATCCCGATACACGGCACGCTCGTCAATCTGGGTGGCAGAAAATTGATGGTCTTAGGCACGCAGATTATGTTCAGTGAGGATACCGGCGAGACCTGGAGTAAGCCTCAACCGCTACGTTTGCCGGGTGGCAGTTTGCCTGAGCAACCGAACAAAGGAAGCATCTCGGTGTATCATCACGGTTCGGTTCTGGTTTTGTTTTCGTCGCTAAAGCGGAATTGCGACGAAAACATCTATTAGAAGACCGAAATGTTTACGCGATTTTCTACCACGAGGCGTCGCTCTTCGGACCAACCGGATGGACGGCGCGTTCTTTTCTCTGGACAAGTCAAACGTTTGGTGTGAATTAGTTCATCCTTTCCTATTTAATGGGGGAGGGTTTGGGAGGGGGCGAAGGCAAAAGTGATTCCATCAAGGGCTACTCATCTTACACATGAGTTCCAACCCTCCCCCAAGCCCCCTCCCAATATAAGGACTGTTAGAGTTTGCAAAGTTTCGATAGATTCCTACGACGGCAAGTAGGCAAAACGGAAAGATGGAAAGATGGAAAGACGGATAATTGTCCTCCCCGAAATCGGGATTTTCAACTTGCCTTTCCCGCATTGCGGGATCCCGATAATCGGGACTTGCCCTCTTGCCACTTTGCCTTCCGAAACTCTAGAACTTACTAGCCTGGCCAGTCATGATATGATAAGTCACACCAAGCGTTTAAATTTGTTCTGATTGATTTCCTCTGGATTTGCCAATCCAGAGGGAGCGGTGCCTCGGCCGCGTCTAGGAGGGCTCATCATGTCCCTATGTTCGTCATCAAACCTGTTTGCCGAAGAGTTTAACCAATGGCCTGCGAAGAAGACATATGACAACCCAGCCATCACTAAAGCTATGGATGCAGTGCGGGAGGGCATTCCCAAGGCCGAAAATGACCCCACGCGTCCTGTCTATCACTTCTGCCCGCCGGCGCGGTGGATGAACGACCCATGTGGAGCCATCTATCATAAGGGCTATTACCATGTATTCTACCAACTTAATCCCACTGGCGATTTCTGGGGAGTGGATAATACCCACTGGGGACATACTCGCAGCAAAGATCTGGTCTACTGGGAACATCTGCCTATAGCGCTCTGGCCATCCCGAGAACTTGGCGAAAGGCGTTGCAACTCGGGTTGCGTCGCGATTAACGATAATGGTCAGCCGATGATTTTCTACACTTATGTTCCGCTGAAAGAAGGAGTGAGCCGTCAGCAGTGGGTTGCCAGCGGGGATGACGATTTGATTACCTGGAAAAAACATCCTGACAATCCGATTATCGGGCGCGAGAAAAGCGTTATTCCGTCGTCAGTAGGCCCGGGTTGGAGCGACCCGTTCATCTTTCGCACTGAAGACAAAACCTTCGTCATCTTCAAATCCATTTGTCTTGAATTCAATTTGGAAGTGAAATTCAAGACGAATATTGCGGAGGAGCCGTTTGTGAGGCTCAGAACGAGGAGTTGACCCAATGGAAATACATCGGTAGTTTGGCCGGAGTTCACGGTGAGTGCCCGAATTTATTCAAGCTGGATGACAAATGGGTACTGTTGACTTCTGGGGGCGCCTCATCAAAACAACTTCAATATCAAATTGGCTCGTTCGACCCGCGGGAATTGAAGTTCACGTTGGAAAAAAGTGGAATTTTAGACCACAGCTATGGTTCAGATTGGTCAGACCCGATGGCCCGGGGTTTCTATGCTACCAACATACTCTTTGACTCAAAGGGCCGTTGCATTCTGTTCGGTTGGGTAAGCGGCTTCAAGAATGAGTATGGACAATTCTATGGAGGAGCAGGACAAGCAGAAGGCCGAGGCTGGAACGGCTGCCTTGGCTTGCCGCGAATTCTAACACTGGGACCCGACGGTCGTCCGAGACAAACGCCTGTTCCGGAGTTGCAAAAGTTGCGTGAAAAACACGTCCGAGTCGAAGCTTTGAAACTGAACAGAAGCGACTACCTTCTTGACGATGTCAGTGACACGTTGGAGATACTCGCTAATTTCGAGCCCGGCGACACCAAAACCTTCGGTCTGAAGGTGCGCCGCTCTGGCGATGGAAAAAGCGCAATTACTATTCGTTATGATGGCGAGATACTCAATGTGGCTGGGACAAAAGTACCACTGAAACCGGGGAGTGAACAAAAAATACTCACGTTACACATCTTTCTCGATAAGTCGGTCATGGAAGTTTTCATCAACGACGGTCGGGAATGCGTGACTCGGGTCATCTATCCCGGCAAAAACGATTTGGGTATCGAGTTGTTCTGCGAAGGAGGCACAACTACCGTCAAGTCTCTCAATATTTGGTCTATCAAACCGATATGGAAACCTGCCAAATAAATGAGACATGAGAACAGAATGTTCCACAGGGGGGATAGTTCACAGATGACAGAATCAAAGAGGACTTCAAACATCAAGTATATCAATCCAAAGAAGATTCATGTCGAATTGCCGTCGTATTCGGGCGAGAGGTATGAGGCGATGGTGCCGGATACGCTGGACATTCAAGAGAGGGCAGTGCTGGCGGTGCATGGTCTAACGAGTACAACTGACCCCGACTCTGACTACGAGATATATTGGGCGGCGCTGCTTAACAGAAATCCGGTGTATATGTTCCACAGTTGGAACGACACCTGTTGGAGCAAATATGTGGATACACTACCTCTTTTGCGGTTAGCCAGCGGCAGCACACTCAATATGCATGTTGAACATCGCTGGCTTGAGGTCTTGCTTCACATGCAAGGGACTGATGGTCTCTTTTATTTTCCTAAAACTGGCAAGCCCTGGTGGCCAAATCAATGCTATGGTCCCGCGCCGCCGGGGAAATATTATCCTTACTATCAGCGAGAGAAATACCGGAAAAATCAAGTTCACTGGAAGAATATTCAGCGATTCGTATCGGTTGACGTACTCCCATATCCCTAAAAAGGGTAGGGATTCTGAGATGGCATTGGGCTCAAGTTCAAAGTCCACTTAGAGTGGACTGAAGCCTCTCAGCACCGATTCTCCCGATTCTCGGGACAGGTCGGTATCTTCGACCTGAATTTTAACTGTTTTCGTCGCAGAAGTCCCCCTGACCTCTTTGAGGGGAGGTTTCAGGAGGGGATGAATGCGACACGTCTTAGTTCGTCATTCGTCATTCTCAAATTGGTGGGGGTTTAAATCCCCTTCCAATTTCATTCTTCGTTCTTCATTCTTTTTAATTCAAGGCGTTTGTAACGCGCAAATTGAATGAAAAATTCCTTAAATTAATCCCAATAAAGCCCTGGACGACATCCTCTGTCTCATCCTTGGCGGTGACAAAGATCACAGGGATATCTCGTGTCGAAGGCTCCTGCTTCAGACGTTGGCAGACCTGGTAGCCATCCAGCCCTGGCATCAGGATATCGATCAGGATTAGCGCGAGGGGTGATTCTCAAGGCAATCTCTCCGGAAGGTGCAGATAAGATTTCGTAGACATATATATTATAACATATGAGCCTTGAGGTTCCAGTGTCCCAACTAAAATGTCGAGGTTGGATGGCTGATCATCCACAATGAGAATCTTTGCTTCTGTCGGATTGTTTTCGTCTTTATTCATGTACATCATTATGCGTAATTAGCCGAAAAGTTGGACTACCTCCAAAGGATAACGACCGTGGATGACGTTGATGTAAACCCCAACACTAAGCGACGAAAACAAATGCTTCGCCTTGACCGCATCAAAGCCGTTATAGGTAGAAGCGAAAGCTGTACCGTGAAATGACCCCGGCGTCCGGGGCACATTTTCCCCTTGATACGTTGCACCATAAGTTGCTGCGGAAATTATACCAAGCTTAATCATAATATTTACCTCTGTATGCATTGGTGTGGAATTGATTTGTTTCCAGACCATAAAAAGAGTTAAATGACGACATTGCTGGCTAAAGCTTTAGGCTGATTAACCCCGCAATCTGGCGTTTGTCACAAAGGTATCATAAGCCCAATTGTCCCACTCTGGGTCAACCCCAATGCCTTTGAGATCACCGTAATTCTTGGCTATAAAGCCACCATGCTTGCCGCCGAAGAGCTTGACCATCATGCGAGCTTCGGTGACAATAAGTTCTTGATTACCCGTGGGCAAGGTTGCTTGAATATCAACCGGAGCAAACAGACAGACCTTCAACTTCCGAAGCTTAGTGGCGAGACGTTCTAAGCCATACAGAATCGGTTGGTCAAATTGGAACGCGTCTATGCCTACTTCAGCCAGGTCATTGAGAATTTCCCCGTTATAACCACAGGAATGCATCAGGACATGAAGTCCAGCATGATGAGCAGTGTTACATAGTCTGGCAAAGAGAGGCTTAAATATATCGCGCCACATTTTGGGGCTGACCAAAAGTCGATTTTGCGTGCCCCAATCTTCACAGAAGAAGACCCCATCGGCACCAGATTTAGCGAATCCTTTGATAACTTCTTCCAGAAGCGAAGTCACGCGGTCATGTAGTTCATCGATATATTCTCTTTCAGCAATTAAATCTTGAAAATATACCTCCATCTTCCGCAAATATCGACAGATGGCAAATGGAAATCCCGGAAGGGACGCCAGGCGATAGTGGTCATGATTGTTGACGAAGATTGCTTGTGCTCGGTCAAATCGTTCCGGCGTGGCCAGAGAAGGAAATTTAAAATCTGTTAGCATTGACCAATCCTCTAAAGCTGGCTGGTAAATCTCCCCTCCTCGCCCCATGTCTACAATTCGGTGCCAGATGTTTCCCCATTCATCTTTATACGTCTTGATTTCACTTCCGATTAGAAATCAAGACAAAATCATAATATTCAACGTTATCCTCGACCCATCTCCGTTGTTGCCAGGTGTCCGAGGGACCAAGTCCAGCGCCACAAAAATCATTCAGTCTTCCCCCGCTGAATGCTAATCCAATTCGCTCTGGGTCTGAAAATTCCAGGTTTCTTTTGATAATCTCCCGTGGTGTCATTGGCATTATCTCAGTCTCTCCTTTTCGTAATTCATCTTAACTATTACTTATCTAGGGCTATTTAGTTTTCCGCAAAGAGCGCCGGTTGAGTAAATTCTGAACAGAGTGAAGAATCGTATCGAAACCAAGCGGTTTGTCCAATCTTTGCTCACTTGGTTTCGATACGTCACTTCGTTCCTACTCAACCGGCGTTCGCTTAATTAAAAACTGAATGCCCCTATTACTTACCAGGCTCGGAAACGGCTCGATTCGCCGCCAGAGCCTGCACTTGGTTTTCATTGAGGGTGCCGCGGTAGAGTCGCAAATCCGCCATCAAGCCGCAGAAGTAGTTCTGCAGACCGAACCCGATGGTAAGCGACTGCGTATTCGACAAATCGAAGGTGTGGCCTTTAGGCGTTTCGGATGAATAGGACAATTGCCCATCCACATAGAGGCGAAGTTGCTTATCCTCGCGAACCGCAGCCAGATGAGTCCAGTCGCTACCGATATCCCGTTCGTGGCTGACGACTTGCCCGGTCTGCAAAGCATAAACCCGCCCTAGGGTTCCATCAGGGTCCACGTCAATGCTTCGCCCTTTACAGGCTGAAGTGCTGGCGAAAAGCTTGCCTTGGTAAGGTACCAAGCTGGTGACGCGTCGCCAGGTGTCAACATTGTCATCGGCGTAATCCGGTCGACTGGCGAGGCATCCTAAGAGAGTCCAGTGACCATCGGATTCGTAGCGATAAACTTGTGCCTTGGGTATAACCCCGGCATACAGCTTACCGTTGTGAACGGTCAGGTCGTTGATTTCGTTGCATTGATACATTCCTTCAGGTAGTCCGAGGCGGCCGATGTTGGACCATTCCCCGTTGTTTTCGTGTCGCAGGACGTAACCTTGAGGCCAGGTGCCAGCATGCAACTTGCCACCGACTGCTTGCAGACAGTGAATCTGGTTAATGCCGAAGGGATGGTCACCGATGCAGCGCCATTCCCGGCCACCTTCGTATCGCCAAATCATCCCGTGGGTAGCGCCATAAAGGACGCCGCCGAGGGGCAGGAGATTTTGGACGTTATTACCATTGGGCGCGCCGCAGTCGAGCCATTTGCTGCCATTGTACTTGAAACAATGCCCTCCTCCGGCCCGATCCAGCCCGACATACAACTCGTCATTGAAGCTGGCCATACAGAGAACACGTATGCTCTCGCCAACCTGCCCGAGGTCACGCCATTCGGTACCTCCTTCGTACACGAACACATGTGAAAGTGCAGGATTAAAGCCTGCGCCTCTGGCTCGTACCCAGTCAAAGACACCGGTTCCGGCGTAAAGTCTTCCTTGGTGAACGAGCATGGACATGACGGACAGATGATTAGGATTACGTCCCAACCGTCCACCGTCTTCCCAACCCTGATTGCCGTCCCAGCGAAAGACATGGGCTGCGTCCATCGGATTATCGGCATCAGCGATACCACAATAAAGTTGACCCTGGTAAACGATGAGACAGAGGACGCCGGAGTTACTTGGCCATGGTTTACCACAATCCTGAAAGGCACTCACATAGCCATCGTCAATGCCTAAGTGGACAAAGCGCTGCTCCGACATGGCGTTGTAGCCTGGAGCACTGCCGGCGATGTAGAAGTTGAAACCGCATCGCTGAACCGGGTCGAACTTGTTGAGCAGAGCACCGAATACACTACGCATTGGCTTCTCGCAACGAATCCAGACCGCAATGGAGAAATCACTGCTGCCTAGATGCAGTGTATCACTATCCGGCACTTCAATGACACTGTCGCGGCCGTTGAACATCGCGGCGCTTTCTGGCGAAGCATCTGGGCCTTTAGCAAATGAAACATTGTGGGCGATGCCGTGATTCATTCCTGCGACATCATTGAAATCCCCTCGGAAGGGCCAATGAGCGATTAGTTCTGGATTAAGCATGATATACCTCCCAATTTTGGCCGAAGCCGATAATTGACACCAATAACGGCGGCATACCCAACAAAATATACCACCTAAATGACTGACACTATTTCACCTGAGAAGGTTTGTATTAACTGTGTTTCTCATATTGATAGCAACTTCTATAACTGCTGGTACGAAGAGATTAACATTGTCAAGTTAATACCTTGACTTTGGTAGATTAAAACCCCAATCATTGCTAATACTTGTAGCATAGGGCTTCATGCCCGTCGTTATATCAAACCGACGTTGAGGTTGAATGAGCACCTATCCTCAAGATGGCTGCTAAGAGCAAAAGACGCCCACAAGGGGCTATACTACAAACACCAATGTTATATTTACCAAAGTCAAAATACAATCAGTATCATAACACTTTAGGTACTGTTTTCAAAGGGTATGTAAAGTCGGGAAATCCTAATGGTATCGTGGATTCCCAACTAGTATCGTTTCAGAAGGAGATGATTTCTGACCAATGATAGGATAGGCATAGCCAGACTCTAAACCACAATCTGATACGAATGACCTGCCCTAGAAAAACGGGACACGCAATCGAGAAGATTAAGCCAGTTTTTCCATGATATTATGACTTCCATATTCTTAAAATCATAGCAGTTTTGCCACCACGATTGTCATATCATCGTTAAGCCGAAGGCATGGCTTCGCGCGGTTACTTCGTGAACCGCCGTTGCTTTTTGCGCCAAGACGAAGTCGGGCGTTGTAGTTTGCATCCCTGGTGGCTTTATCTCCGCCAAAGTTTATTGCATCTGCAATGATGGTATCAATCATCGCTTCGGCTGACATATTCATCGTGAATGTTCTTATGGTTTCTTCCAACCGTCCCGAATCTGAATAGAATTGTTCGTCGCTGTTCTGTACCTCAATAATACCATCAGTCATCAAAATTACCACATCACTACTTTGCAGCAAAAACTGTTGTTCGGTGTATTCGATGCCCGTTATCATGCCCAATGGTAGGTCTCCGAGCTTGAGAGTTAGCACCTTACCATCGCGCCAGAGAAGAGGCAAAATGCCAGCATTTGCAATGGTTAATATCTTGTTTGTAGCGTCTATCACTGCAACGACCATAGTTACATTCATCAATCGCTCAGTTCTGGCTTTTAGAACGTCGTTAACTTCCATCAGTAGAGAGGAAGGAGAGAGTTGTTCCTGCCCTTTTGCTGCCATGCGCAAAATACCACTGGTCATCATGGCATTCATTGCCCCTTTCATCGCTTTACCCATAACATCAGCGACAACCAAAACAACTTCGTTGGGTTGCTTACCCTCCAAATAGTCAAAGAAATCACCGCTGACGGTATTTGCAGGCAAACATTTTCCGGCAATTTCGACGCCTTCAATTTCGGGCGCCGCTTCAGGTATCAACGACATTTGCACCTGGCGAGCATCCTGTAATTCAGCCTCCAACTCTCGATTGTGACGTTCAAGTTCGCTTTCCAATTGAGCAATCTGTTGGTCGCGGGGGTCAGGAACAATCGTCAACTTTAATATCGCAGGGGATTCGGATTCGACCAAATCACGATTGATGGCAATCACTTTGAAAGTGTATTCGCCGACAGAAAGATTCTCATAACGGACATAAGTCTCCCAGGTGTCCCACCATTGATTGTCGTAGCCCTCCAGAAGATAGCTGTATCGCATCTTTGGCGTTGCCAGACTCAAGCCACGATAGGAGATGGTTAATAACTTCGCGGCTGTCTCAGTGATTTCAAGTGCTTTAGGACATTGATATATTTGCTCTGTGACAACTTCACCAATCTCAATCCCAGGTGGTATCTTGGCAGTAGGTCGATAATGCACAATCCCACGGTAAGTCCCAATGATCATTGAACCATCGGGTTGTGGCACCAATCCGGTGATGCTGTTGCTGGGTAACCCATCGTCAGTGGTGAGTTGCTGAAAATGCTTACCATTGTAGCGGTAAAGCCCACCGCTTGTGGTACCAAACCACAGTTGACCAGACCGGTCTTTTGCTGACCACTGATGCAGCGAACTGGTAAACCCTATTTCTTTCCCGTAAGCGATAAAATGTCTGCCGTCAAAATAGCACAGCCCATTCCTGGTGCCTATCCACAATTTCCCATCATCATCCTCGACAATAGACACCACTGAATTATGCGACAGTCCATCCGCCACCGTGTAAGTTACCAATTTTTCACCGTCGTAGCAGGACAGTCCTCCGCTAAAACCTCCCATCCAGAACCGCCCCTGACTATCCTCAAGCAACCGAAAGACGGCCAGATGGGGCGTGGGCATACTACCCTCAAACGTCTGACCATTAAAATAGCAAAGCCAACCGACAACTAGTTCCTCCGTTGACCCCACCCAAATCGTTCCATCCCTTGCTTCGAGTAGGTACATAGTGGAGTTAGTAGGTAATCCTTCATTTATTGTAAAATGTTTTCCAGTTTCGTGCCAGACAGCGTCGGGAGAATCATATCGATAGATGCCATCACCAAAAGTCGCCACCCAAAACGCGCCGGTGGCATCTTCTAAAAGGCTGTATATTGCGCCCTTGAAATTTTTGCGGCATTGCTGTCCATGAAAGATGCAGTAAAGTGCATTTGAATCGCCGAACCAGAGACGCCCTTCTCTATCCTGGATTAGAGTTTCTTGAACGGTTTCATTGGTGTAGAGTCGCAATGTCTCAGGGTCGAATCGAGTCAAGCCGCTCCATGTGCCAAACCACAGACTTCTGTTGCCTGTAAGCAAAAGTGTTCCGCTGCTATTCCAATATCAATTAAATTGAACTTCTTTGTCTTGATGGACCCCCCGAGTTGTGCTGTCATCTTTGAGCGTTTCGCGATTAGGGCAACAATAACAGGCGCGTTTAACGCAAATCGGTTCATCGAAGTGAAAGGCAACAATGTCTTTTGGGCTATTTCATCCCTTAATTCACTGTTGTCTACGACAACAAAGTACCATGGTTGTGAATTGCATGCTGATGGCGCGAGTCTTGCTGCTTCAAGACAGCGTTCAATCTTATCTCGTTCGACTTTGTTAGCCAAATAATTTCTAACGCTTCTTCTTTTCTTAACTAGTTGGATGAATTTCATCATTGTTTCCACCATTTGTCTACCGGGTGACATTAATAACAAATTCTTGGCTTGCGCTTCCCGCACTCTCCCTCGTTTTGCTGATAACCTTCTCTTTGCCCCAACTCAAGGCGGTTGTGTCTAATTCGCGCACTTCCTTGTCAATTGTGGCAGTCACAACCACTTTGTGTTTGCCCACTGCATCCGGCTGACCTGACAATATGCCCATGCGCGCGTCAATCTTGAGCCACTCCGGCCCTTGAGCCAACATGAACTGCGGTTCCTCAATGTCCCAGAAATTCATGGCTAATTCCCCGCGCGCCCGCAAGTCACCCAGAGAGCTGATGCAAGCTACCTGATAGCAGTATTCCTGCCCTACCTGGGCCTCCTCCACCGGCGTGCTGTAAATGAACGGCCGTGGTGCTTCCGCGTAGTCCGATGGGCCACTGCGATTGCCTTGCTGGTCCACCGCCACCACGCGATAATAAGCCTTGTTAGTGTTAGGCAAGGTCAATCCTACACCAACCACCACCATTTCCGTATTGGTCGTCTCAGCCACAAAGTTTGCCCGGAATGGGCTGCGCATTTTCCCCTCCTTCTGATTGCCCAAATTGATCTGGTAGGGTTTATCGCTCACTGAGAAGCCCTTCTCATCGCTGCCGTAGATGCGGTATTTCACCGGACGGCGACCCACAGGATTTGTTTTCCAGCGCAAAGTTCCAATGCCCTGGTTTGGGTCATAGTCTATCCTAACATCTATCGGATGAGCTGGTCCGCGCACGGTGAAACGCCACGTCTTGCTCCACGGACCCCACATCCCCTTACTGTTCTTGGGTCGCACCCGCCAGTAGTAGGTGTGGTCGGGGGTGAGTAATCCAGTATAGGGCAAAGTATACTGCGACTTGCTTTTGTCAGCAGTGAGTGAGATTAATTTAGCGAAGTTCGTAGATAGCGGCCATTCAAACTTTAGAAAAATTTGATCAAAGGTGGAATTTATCATATTTATATCCTCACGCTCAGATAACTCAAAGTGATAGTCCGCGATAGTGGCGCCATCTGGGTCCGTTGCCGCAATCCATTTGAATACGATATCCGTACCCTCGGTCTCGCCCTCGTCCTGTGGATATGTCGGTCTTTCAGGCATTTGCGGTGGGTTCCAGACTGACCGTTCCATCCATTTATGCGTAATGCGCACCTGACGCTCATGTGGCGACTCGTCGGTGTAAACAAACGTATTCTCACCGATGACCATTTCTGGCAGAGCCAACGCTGCCATCTGCACATCATTGATGATGGCCAAACGCTTGAGCCGTGCTTTGCCAGATAACTGGCATCGCAAGTAGTATTCATACTGGGCTTCGCCATTGGCCGGGAACGCTTGATCAAAATTTTGAGATACGTTCTGCCACGATTTCCCGTCGATTGAGACCGAGAACTTGGCCCCGCTACCTTCTACCTCAAGTCTCCCGCCGACGAATACATACGGGCAGTACATTTTCCAGATAATTGTGCCCATACTGCTTTCCGCTACCAGACCTTTAGGTTGAGTAGCTTGCGTATCGAAACCATCACTTGTCTGTTTGATGCCCTCCATTTTCTCAGTCCCCCGACGCCAGATGTCCGAACTGAAGTCCGGCCGATACTCCCAAAGACCATTGCACACGGTGTCTGGGTATTCCGGCTGGTTCTCACCGTGAGATTTAATCGGCTCCAGGTGTCCCCAACGCCATACCAGAGCTTCACCAGGCCGCAGAACCATGTCCATCGTATGCCGATATCCACAGTCGCGAGTTCCCTGCGGCTCACCTTCCCACACATACAACGCCGCTTCCCACTCATCACCCGAACGATTGTCCGGCGTGAGGATTCCCTGGGTGTGGGCGCGTTTGATTAAGTCATGGTCGCGCACGACGTCATGCTCGCTGGCCACGGTGTGATTATCCCGCAATAAATATATCCCCTGCATGTCGGCGTCCAACAAATGCCAAGCATCATCATAGAACACCTGTGAGACACAATGTCCTATAACGCGAGCCGGGCTGACCTTGAGGCCGACTTGCTGCCACAGCCCGGCCATGCAGATAGAATCATTGCCACAGGTGTTGAACCCATACACATTGTAAACTTTCACCGGGTCACAGTGTTCCGGGTTGTCCCCGCTGTGCCAGTGGTAGCGATGTGCAATCTCCTGGTAGTACAGAGCAAGGGCTTTTTCCCGGTCGGTCATGCCCGGCTTGATGGCTGAGTTCGCAATTTCTTTGAGGCTGCGAAAGTTATTGCTACCGTTGGACAGCCACGGGTTGACCACATCGGTTTGTCCCACGTTCTCCAGGCGCACTGCCCGGTTGGACTCCCAGGTTTGCATAAAGCCCCCATACGCGCCTGCAGGCGAGCGGCAACTTCGTCCGTCCACCGTTCCGCCGTGGATGACAGTGTATACATGCCTTGCCGAGTCGATTTCCTCAACGTGATGTTTAGCTTCATCCGTCGGCAGGTCTTTGAACCTCCAGGGTTCCATGCCCCTGGACGGTTGCGACTCGCACACGCTATGCCTCGCAGCACAGACAACACATATCACAGCTACTACTCCAATTTGCCAGGATAGCCACATAGTTCTCTCCTTTCTTGTATAAATGATAAGAGTTTTGCACTTAAAATAATTGTGCGCCGGTCGAGTAGGAACAAAGAGACGTATCGAGACCAAGCAAGATAGCGCTCACTTGGTTTCGATACGGTTCTTCACTCCGTTCAAAACTGGTTTCGATACGGTTCTCCACTTCGTTCCGAACCTACTCAACCCGGCGCCTCAACCGGCGTTCGCTAACTGCAAAACTCGTGTAAATGATTACCTTTCTCGCATTTGCAGCCCCACTCCCAGTATCCACTTGACCACATCACACTGTTGTTCAACGTGACTTTCCACAGTATATTCGTCTATCCGTTGAACCCCAGGCTTTTGAGCCGCAGCCTCGGCAGTTTCAGCCTTTTTCATCTGGATAGTGACGGTCATCGGTAGTGTAGGTTTGTATGGTTTAATCTGACCGGTGCGAGCCTTCTCAATGGCTTCGGCTACCTTTTGAGCCGTCAGTCGGCGGGCTGATTCAGCGTCAAGTCCGGAACACAGGTTGTAGCTTTGCGCACGTTTCACGGCTGCTGTTACAATTCCTGGGAATTGCTGTTTCGCTTCTCTACAGGCTGCCTCGTCGCCCTGCATCATGATTGGCGGAATGTTCCAATGGCCAGCATAACAAGCCTCAATCCCCATCTCACCCACGCTCTGTCCGCTAATCCTGAAATCAGCCCATTCCAGCGTCCAGGTATGGTGTAGGAATGCGCCTTCTGTACCTGCTTTGGCGTGATGCCCCATCAGCATCAGACCGTCAACGGTGTCATCCAGTCTGGGCATCCAGCGACGCTTGCCGTCCTGATAACCCTTGGGTTGAGTAGCCGACTTGGGTTGAGTAGCTTGCGTATCGAAACCAGTATCGAAACCAACACTCCTATTGTAATAGGTGATAGCGGGGTCCGAAAACATTTGGTCCAAGATGATATTCTCACCGCCGTGATGAGTATCGCAGACGATGAGTTCATCGACACCAGCTTCGAGCGCAGCTCTGGCGGCTGAATTGATATCAGCTATCAGTAGTTGACGTCCCTCTTCGGCAATGTGCTCTCTTACTCCTTCCTCCCAGTACCAGAGATGCTCACGGGTGAAAATCCCGCTGACTCCCTCCATATCCCAGTGCATGTAAATTTTCATTTCTCCCCTCCATTTATTGCGAACGCCGGTCGAGATGCTTCATTTCATTCCGAATCTACTCAACCAGCGCTCCCTCATGTTTCTTCTCATTTTTGCCTAGTTCTGCCAGCCGCTCGCGCGCAGTGTGGTCGAACCAGGTCCCAGGATACTCGCTAATGAAGAATACTCCCAAATATTCTTCATTCTTCACTCTTTCCACACCTGCTCGAAAACCCGCATGTAGTTGCCGCCGAGAAACTTGAGTATGACCTCATCGCAGTGCCCACGCTGCAACAGCCGTTCTGTGAGAGCATCAATTTTGGAAATATCCTCCAGACCTTTAGGCGCCTTCTCCAGGCCGTAAAGATCAGAACCAAGTCCGACGTAGTCCGGACCAACAAGGTCTATGACGTACTCAATGTCTGCTACGACCTCATCAACGTCCTGCGCACCAAAGAGAAAAACGCCAAAGACCCCGCCATTGCGCGCGAACGCCTCCAAACGCTCACGGCCGCGCGACAAATCATAGACCGGATGCAAGGGACTGTCTTCAGCCTTGAGAGGAAAGAATTTTCTGGGACTACGATGGGAGAGAACCACCGGTGCCTCAGTAATCTCAAGTGTCTCCCAGAACCCCACCTGGTTGATGTGACCGATGTCAACGACAATTCCCAGTTCATTCATCCGTTTGATGGCCTGCTTGCCCATACCGGTTAGTCCACCTGTTTTCACATGGTATTGCGTGCCATCGGCAAAGAAATTACGCCGGTTATGGGTCAAACTTGCCATGCGTAAGCCCAATTGGTAAAAGATATCCAGGAATTTGAGGTCATATCCCAAAGGCTCAAGTCCTTCGAAAGCCATGATGCCGCCACATTTTCCTTCTCGTTTGAGGCGGCGAATGTCGGCAACAGTCGTCACCAACTCGAAGTTGTCATTTTCTGCCACTTCCCGATGCAGCCACCAGATCATTTCCAGGCTTCTCTTGAGCGCGCTCTCCAGTTGGTAGTCCTTCACGAAGATAGCAAACACCTGTGCTGTTAGCCCTCCCTCCAAAAATTGAGGGAGACTGTATTGACCTATGCAGCCAAAGCGGTTGTTGTGCGGCCATAGCATGTCCGAAGAAGCGCTTGCAGTCATCTCAAACGGGGGTTGCCATTGTTCCGGGTCCGGAACTTCTACTTGTTGGTTCAGCCGGACATAGCCGTCCGCGATTGGTATCAGGATATCGCTATGGCAATCTATGACAATCGCTCTTTTATGTAACTCCGCCGCGTGGGCTACTGCGTTCTTGAATGCTTTCATGACAACTTACCTCCATCATGTTGTGATGTGGACATGGGGTATTTGCGCAATGTCCGCCACGTTTCGATTAATGTCTTTACGTTCTTCCAGGCGCGTTCGGTGTCCGCCCGAACGTTAGTAACCGGCGAGAGGATGAAACCGCCGCCGGGAGCCAAGATGGCAATCGCCTGACGAACCTGCTCTGCTATGTCGGCCGGTGTGCCGCACTCGACGCTGAGGTAGCCGCAGACCCCTCCCCACAGACACATCTTTCCGACGGCCTTCTGCTTCAGCATCCGTATGTCCATAGTCCTATCCTGCGCTGGGTCGATGCCAATCAGCACATCCACGCCGGCATCTATCATCATCTCGACCAACGGCATCGAAGTGCAACTCATGAGGTATCCGAACTTCGCACCCGCCTGATGTGCCATCTCCGCGTCCCGCCGAAGCGAGGGCAAAAGGAAGCGGCGATACTGTGACGGCGACCAGAAATCAGCGTTCTCATACCAGGCCCGGCGGACGAACAGGTCGACGCCCTCTTCGAGCATCAACTCCATACGCTGACGATTCCAGTTCTCGATGACTGTCAGGAGTTGCTGCACGAAATCGGGGTTGTCCACTGTCAGCATTATCAGTTCCTGTATGCCGCACAGCCAGCAGGCCAGGTCACCGACCATGCCGTAGTGCCCGACGGTTAGTAGGTTACGTTCAGCAGCCAATGCTTTGGCACGGCGGGCGTTTGCCCGAAAAGCAGCGATATCCTCCTCCGTTGGCGGCGGCAGTAGGTAGCGCAAAGCATCAAGGCTATCGTCAGGGGTAACAAGAAACTTTCGAGACCGCGGGATGAGAAAGTCGTCCATGAACGGCACATGGTCACCCCAGGGCCAGTCGTCACTCTTATTGACAGCAGTCCGCAACGTGCCCGCCGGCGTCTCATATTCCTTGTGCAGAATCGGGTAAGGTTTACCGGCAATGTTCTCACGCCATTCCCGGATGCGAACCCGCGAGTCGTGGCGCAAGGGCACGGTGGAGATTATCACAGTCGCGTCCAGTCCCATTTCCAGTTGCCGGTCTAAAAACGCCGCCTGGTCGGTACATTGTTGGCTCAAACTCTGGAAGGCGCTGAAGCAACAGGGGATATAGTCGGCTTCGCGGCATACCAGCATTGCCAACATGCGGTCACGCGAAGACAAAGAAGTTATCATCAAGGGCACCTCCTTTTGCAGCGGTTAGTTAATACGCCGCTGGATCCGGAATAGGAGTCTGTTCGGTAATATTGAAGGACTCCGTAGTTATATCACGGCATTCCATCTGCCAGCCGCCAAATTCTGGATCCAGCCAACCGAAGTTATCATAAGGCTGATATACGAGAGTTCCGTTTGCATCCTGACACAATTTGTATCGATGGAAAGCTGCCCTACCTGCTCTCAGAAATCTCATATCTTCGGTTAGGTCATATGCTATGTGAAAGAGCAGTGCCATCTGAGTATAATACCACGAACTGCGGCTATATCGCACATAAAAAAGAAAACTGCCAATTCCCTCTTCCTGGGGCAACATGGATTCGGCATAGATAGAATCAGCAATGGCGACTACCAATTGAGCCGCATCTAAATCACCCGTGAGTCGGTAATACTCGTATACGTTGATGCCATACATCGAGTCCAAACCGGCAGAAATGCAACGCCAGTTATTGTAGGTTGGCTGGATATATGCGCCGCGGCGCCAGTCAATAACTTTCTCTGATTGGAACTTCAGATTCATGTAGCGATTAGCCGCCTCACGATATCTGTTGTCGCCCGTTGCCTGCCAGGTGCGCAACAAGGTAAGCATTGGTCTGGCTTGGCTCCGGGCTTCGGTTGAGCCAAGGCCAGAATTACTCCGAATGAGGTAATCGGCATTTGCAACCGCCGCCTCAAGGCTATCAAGGTCGCCTGTCATCCAGTAATGTAAGATCAAGGACTCGCCTATCTGAAAAGCCGGCCAGGTGGCATGTCCCCCATGTACCGAGTGGTCATACCCTATCGCACAGGTTACGCCATTCCACTTCTCCCAATCAGGATGTCCTTGCGGAATATGCACCGTATCAACATCGGCAATGTGTCGAGCTATCTCAAAGCTGCGTTCTAACCATCGCCTATCTCCCGACGCAAGCCCCCAGTTTAATGCTCCCTGTATCATTGCCCAATAACCGTTGCGCCACTGTCCTTCAGAACCGTAAGGCATATCCCCGAAATTTCGGATGCCAAAGTGCCGGGTAACTCGTTCGCTGGAAACATCCCCGTAATTATCAGTAACATATCTCTGGAGCATAGGTTCATTATTATAGAAGTCTGCATCCATTAAACTTATCCCGCCGCTCAGGCAGAACCATTTCCCATCGAAGAGACGTGGTGGTTCATCGGCAAGCAATCCAAGAGCGATATTGGTTTCATCATCGGCCTGTTCATCGGTAAACATGAACCATAAATCATGCCTTTTGGCTTCGCCAAAACGGGGCTTGTAAACCGGCATTTCTTTGCTGGGGGTAAATAAACCAACCTGCAAAACATTTTCATTTACCTTCAGGGACTTTGGATATTGTTGCCAGAATCGCCAGACTGAAGCCTGTATGCCGCCATTTTTTCCGGTAATAGCTATCCATCCTTGAGCACGCCTGCCATCAAACTGGATGGAATCATCGGCAAAAGCGGTGAAATGTTCAGCGTCTTCCTGTAAAATTGACAAGACACCGGAATCTGACGCAATTGGTTTATCGCCTATTACTCCTACGGTTGCCTTGTCTAAAATCTCTTCCGGGACAGAAGCAATCAATGCCAGTTCCGTCACCTCTAGAGGGGCATCAGCAATAGTGCCATTATAGTTTTCAGGCTTCACGTCGTTAAATATCCTGAAATGAGTTTGAATAGTTGGCAATCCTGTATAAGCATATAGTCGGAACAAAAAACGTCCTACATGCTGCTCTATTGTATCCAATGAACCGTGAATTTCAATGCAAGCAGCCACAGGACCATCTTCTTTGACTTCTATTTGCTGGCATTTAGCATAGACAGGAGTAGGCTTATCCTGTATCAGTATAGACATTCGCGGCTTTAAATCAGTTATCGCAGGCTGTTGTTTTCCAGTCATGCAGATGGCATCAATCAGGGTTTCAGGATTGGCCCCCAGCCTGAGATGTATCGCGCCGGTATCTACTGTAATCTGTTGACCATTCAGTTCAATCTTAATTGGCATATCCGGATTATGACTTACCGTAAGCCGAAGGCGTCGGTGAGCGTAGCGAACACCCTCGTTGAAGTGCAGACGGAATTCAGCACCATCCTCTGACCCAGGAGGCGCAATGGCGTTCAATAGCAGCCACCTCACGCTTCCATCTGGCCAGAGGCCGGTGGTTTTGGACTGAACCGGTACCTCATTATTCGTGCTATCGAAAAGGCGAATAGAATTGACATCCTTCAAGACACCAGGAGGCATCGGAATTCCACAAGTGATAGGGAAGCCATATTTGGGTATAACAGCAGGTGTAACCAGCTTTAATCGTGCTGGAGAAGGCATCTGATGACCGCGCGGTGAAAGTGGTAAACGGCTGTGATGACGTTCTTCGACTGCTATTTCGTGAGGGCGTCTACCAGGAGGAAACGCCGCCACTGAATCCCGTTCACCGATAACCGCATCAGCAAACCAGACAGCAGTATGAAACCGCGGGGGGGCCTCCGTTTTTCCGTCTCCTGGTGCATACCACACCCCGCCAATGAACCATACATCATTTTCATTGCGTTCCAGAGTGCTGACCTTATCCAGAACCCGAAAAGTGAGTCTAAACGGCTTTCCAGACTCAATGTAGGAAGTAATATCCACCTGGAAGGTAGTTTCTGAACCGTGGGTGTTTTCATCACCGACATCACGTTCCCAGACGACTTCATCATCAATCAATACCTGTTTAAAGCGATGCTCAAAGAAGCTCTCAGTTCCCAATTGACCCGGCTGATGATTTTCAGCATCAGCGAAGTAATCGTCGGCACAAAAGAAACGCAAAGCGAAAGGTGGATTCCAGTCATCAGGGATAGTCACCTCTCTGTATGCTCCAGCGCAACTCCCGGTTTCAGAGATGACCAACGGATGAAAAAGATTCAGCATGTCCCGTATATCAACTAGCGCCCACCAGGGCTTCTCGGCTGAAATATGCCAGCTACAAGAATCGGAAAAACTAAGCAATAAAGCGTGACTTTGACAATCATTTCCTCTGGGTTGACTATTATCACTCATGTAATACTCCAGTCAAAAAATTAGGGTTCTTTTCTTCGGACAGCTAAAACTTTTGCTAATCATATTTATAGCACACATATTGGTAGAAGACAATTTATTTTTGTTCTTCATACTGAGTCTCTCTCTAAATTGAAATCAAAACAAAAAAAGCCCGTAGCAGACAAATGTCCACCACGGGCTATCAGAATATTAAGACTGGTTTACTTCGTAAACACAGCAGTGAGGCTGATTACTTCATTTTATCCTAATTGTTTTTGAGACGCCCCCAAGTCGTGGTCTTGAGAGAAGGATTTGGCTTGACTGAGGTTGAGAGATGAGGATCTTCTTTTAAGAACGGTTCAAAGTCAAATGTAGCGGAGCCCTCTAAAAGAGAGCTTGAAGACCCTTTGGGACCTCCCCACCAGTTATTTTTGGCCACTGCCAACAGCCCGATGAACATCAAGATGGTTAAAAGCCCAACGAAATTACGTTTTTTGTTGTGCGTTGTTTTTTGGTTTTTCATGTTTATTGTTCTCCCTAATTTGGTTTTGTAAAAATTAGGAAATTGGAACTCCTCATTTCTTGCTAAACGATGGATTATCCTTAAACCCGATTCTTACCTCCCCAACTTCATCTCACCCCACGTCGTCACCAACTTGCCGTTAGCTTCAACGCTGCTAAAGGTTCTGAATCCTGTGTCGTATTCTTCTACAACCCCCTTTGGAAAAGCGACGTTCCAATCCGGCCCCCCGCCAATAACATAAATCCTTCCGTTCACTGCGCTGGTGGATACAACTTGTCTTGTCGTTGGCATGTTGGCTTTTTCCGTCCAGGTGTCTGTGACTGGATCATAGGCTTCGTTGGCTGATGTAGGTGGGTTTCCCCCAATGGCATAGATTATGTCATTCACCACGCTGGTGGAAAAAAGCTGTCTTGCCGTTGGCATGTTGGCTTTTTTCGTCCAAGTGTCCGTGGCTGGATCATAGGCTTCGACGGTCGAAAGACTTGGACCATTGGCCCCACCAATGGCATAAATCTTTCCATTTACGACACTGGTGGAAAGGCCCCATCTTGGGGTTGGCATGTCGGCTTTTTCCGTCCAGATGTCCGTGGCTGGATCGTAGGCTTCGACGGTCGAAAGAGTACGACGCCCATCGCTGCTCCCCCCAATGGCATAGATTATACCATTCACCACGCTGGTGGAAAAACCCGTTCTTGTCGTTGGCATATCTGCCTTTTTTGTCCAGGAACCCTCTGCTGCCAGACTCATGGAAGCCAAGCCCAAAAGCCCAATGAACATCAAGATAGTTAAAATCCAAACGAAATTACGTTTTTGGTTATGTGTTGTTTTTTGGTTTTTCATGTTTATCGTTCTCCTTTTTGGTTTTGCAATGAACTTGAAATTCAGAAAATTGGGATTTCTCATTTCTTCTCTACACGATAGTTCAATATAGCAAGTTCAGTGCCAAGACGAGTTTTTTACTTACGGGCAGATATGAGCGAAGTAGAACATGCTGCCAGCTTGTTCATAGGGTTCAGGCGCTTCTGAACGAGCAAGCTGCACGTTCTACTATTGACTGAAAATGGGAGTGTATTTCCATAAATAGGACTACACTCCTATTTATGGAGTTATACCCCTATCAGAGGAGAAGGGCGACAAGGGGGAAGGGGAGATATGGAAATGGGGACCATACGGATTAAGTTAAGAGAAGCGAACGCCGGTTGAGTAGGTTCTGAACGGAGTTCAGAACCGTATCGAAACCCAGTGAGCGGGCTTTCGATACGAACTCCGCTTGGTTTCGATACGGGTTTCGATACACCCTTCGGGCACTCAACCCAAGTCTTTCAGAGCTACTCAACCGGCGCTTTTGAAATGGTGTTATTATTGATTACTGCCTGCTACCTTCATGACCACATCTGGTTTGAGCTCATGGTATCTCAAGAAGTCCATGAACTTTTGATAATCGGATTCCGGAAGCCCCAAAAGGGGTAACAATCTCTTATAATTACCCCGAGATTCTTGCAATCCTTTTGCGATGATAGCTTTGACCTGGAGACGGTTTAACTCTCTGACCATGTATTGTTCCTGGACGACATCCCAAAAACTCTCTCCATCCCCTGACATTCGGCAGTAGTGTTCCTCGACATCCAGGGAAGAAGATTTGCTGGCATAGACTTCGTCATTTGAATCGCTGGTCAAAGTGGAGGCAGTAGTGGGCTGCACAAAGTGCAAATGCACCGGCTCGACCGTTGTTCCCCCACTTTCGATGAGGGCGCGCTCGATGATGTTCTTCAACTCTCGCACGTTGCCGGGAAAAGAGTATGATGTCAAAGCTGCAAGCGCCTCCTGGCTCAACGCCGGCGTTGGGATGCCCATTTCAGTGGCGAACAAGTTGAGGAAGTGCTCTGCGAGCAGGGGAATATCTTCCTTTCGCTCCCGTAGTGGCGGGACAGGAACTGGGAATACGGCGAGACGATAGTAAAGGTCATTCCGAAACACCCCTTCCGACATATTCTTTTAAATGTCTGCGTTCGTTGCCGCCAATATCCTAACATCCACCTGCTTTTCACGCCTCGCGCCTAACGACATAACGCATCCATCTTCTATGACGCGCAGGAGTTTGGATTGCATGTCAGGAGACATACCGCCAATCTCATCAAGAAATAACGTCCCGCCATCGGCGAGTTCAAAGTAGCCTTTCCGGTCCGTATTTGCTCCCGTAAACGCGCCTTTTACGTGTCCGAAAAACAGCGACTCCGCCAAGTCTCTGGGAATAGCAGAGCAATTAACGGGTATGAAAGCACCCGCCGCTCTCGGCCCGCCAAAATGGATGGCGCGGGCGATTAGTTCTTTGCCGGTTCCGCTTTCGCCGGTAATCAAGACGTTCGTTGTACCGGCGTGATGAAGGCGTCGAATATCAGCCATAATTTTTCCAATGGTTTTGCTTTTCCCGATAAAGGAAGCGATGCCCCAGCGTTTCGCCTCTTGCTCCGAAATAAGAGAAAGCCGTTCTTCATTAGTTTTCAGGTTATCCTCGGCTTGCTTCTGTGCCTTTTCCGCCTGCTCTCGCCTGGTGATTTCTTGTTGAAGTTTCTGATTGGCAATGGTTAGTTCATCGTTTTTTTGGGCCAGCGCCTTCATCAGGAGACCGGCTTTTAAGTGAGTTTCAACGCGGGTGAGCACTTCTTCTTTCTCGAATGGCTTGGTGATATAGTCCACGCCGCCCACACGGAAGCCATCAATGACATCTTCCATCTCCCTTTTGGCGGTGATGAATATCACCGGGATGTCTTGAGTGGATTCATCTTTTTTCAATCGACGGCAGGTTTCGAAGCCATCCATCCCCGGCATCATGATATCTAATAGAACAAGTTCAGGACTGGCGTTAGCGGCTACCTTCAAAGCTCTTTCTCCACTGTTGGCAAAAAAGATTTCATAGCCTTTAGACGCCAGCGCTTGGCGTAAAACTTCAATATTGGCAGGCACGTCATCGACAATAAGAATCTTCGCGCCATGCAAGTCAATTGGATTTTGGGACATGATGAATCTCCTTCTATAAAAATAGGCTGATTTCGATGGCTGGAGAGGCTGGAACTACCTACTCAAAGACGAAGCGAACGCCGGTTGAGTAGGTTTTGAACGGAGTTCAAAACCGTATCGAAACCAAGTGAGCGGTGGTGTTATACTTGGTCTTGACGGTTTCGATGATTTCGATACTCCGCCCTCCGCTTGGTTTCGATACGACTTGATTTCGATACACTTCGTTGGTTTCGATACGCAAGCTACTCAACCCAAGCCTCAATCCAAGCCACTTCGTTCCGAGTCTACTCAACCGGCGCTACGGGCTACTCGACCAGCATTTAAAACCCTTGGGTTGGTAAGTTTTGATACGCTACGCTACTCAACCTGGCGGCTTGTGTATCGAAAGCATATTCATTTCCTAAATTGATGCGCATGGGATTGGAGATACTGTACCCCATACGTATCAACTTAACAGAGCGAACGCCGGTTGAGTAGGTTTTGAACAGAGTTCAAAACCGTATCGAAACCCAGTGAGCGGAGGATGCCAATGCTCACAATACGAACTCCGCTTGGTTTCGATACGACTTGATTTCGATACACTTCGTTGGTTTCGATACGCAAGCTACTCAACCCAAGCCTCAATCCAAGCCACTTCGTTCCGAGTCTACTCAACCGGCGCTACGAGCTACTCGATCCAAGCCTCACCCGACTTCGCTTCGCTATGTTTTTCTACTACGACTAGCTTTTCGTGCTCGATAACTTGCGAAGTCCTTGCGCGCGAGGTCTGGCAAGGCATCGTAATCGCCGCGAATCAGTGCTTCACGTTTTTCCCGTCCCCAACCCTGTACCTGTTTCTCCAATGCGTAGGCTTCGGCGATACTATCGAACTCAGCAGCAAATACGAGCTTTACCGGTAGTCGCCGTGCTGTATATTTAGCACCAAGACCTTCATTATGTTCCCAGAGACGACGTTCAAGATTTACGGTTGAGCCAACATAGTATGAACCATCTGAGCATTGCAAAATATACATCCAAGCCATGTTATTCTCCAGATGTTTTGTGAATAACCGCTCACTTGGTTTCGATACAGTTTGATTTCGATACGCCTTCGTTGATTTCGATACGCTACGCTTCGCTTCGCTACTCAATCCAAGCCTCAATCCAAGCCACTTCGTTCCGAACTTACTCAACCGGCGTTCGCTACGTTAAGTTGATTGTTATCCTCACAAAGATACAGCATAGTCCAACATGGATTACCCTTAAACCCGATTCTTACCTTTCCAACTTTACCTCACCCCACGTCGTCGCCAGTTTGCCCTGCGGAGAGACGGAGAAAGGCGGAGTGTATTCTTCCACAATCGAAATCCCATCCAAAATGGGGAGATTCATTCCCCCAATAGCATATATTTTCCCTTTGACTGTGCTGGTAGATAATGTTACCCTGGCTGTTTGCATATCTGTCTTGAGCACCCACATATCCTGAACGGGGTCGTACTCTTGTACCGTCGGTGTAGAAACCATCGCTCGTATTTCCCCACCAATAGCATAAATTTTCCCATAGGCTACACTCGTAGATAACCCCGACCTTGGGCTTGACATATCGGCTTTCCTCATCCAAGTATCCGTTGCAGGGTCGTATACTTCCACAATTGAAAAGATTGTTTTTCTATCATCAGGTGTTCCTCCAATAGCATAAATCTTCCCCTCGACTACACTCGTGGATAAATACCACCTTGCGGTTGGCATATCCGCCTTCTTAGTCCATTTGTCCGTTGTGGGGTCATATTCTTCTACTGCCGAGAGAGGCTTCACTCCCTGAGCACCTCCAATGGCGTAAACCTTCCCTTCAACCACACTTGTGGATAAACCCCATCTTGGGGTTGGCATGTCTGCTCTTTTCCGCCACTTATTCGTACTCGGGTCATATTCCTCCACCACCGAAATGGGATTAGCAACATCTGGTGAGCCACCAATGGCATAAACCTTTCCATTGACGGCACTTGCGGATAAAGCTACCCTTGCAGTTGGCATGTCTGATTTTTTTACCCACTTGTTAGTTCCCGGGTTGTATTCCTCCACTGTCGAGAGAGGCTGACCATTTGCACGAGATGTCCCACCAATCGCATACACTTTCCCATTGACGGCAACAGTAGATAAATCCAATCTCGCAGTCGGCATATCAGCCTTCCGCACCCATTCATCACCTGCTGACAAGCTAATGGATGTCAGGCCCAATAACCCACAGAATATCAAAACTACGATTTTCCTCACGTTTATCATCTCTCCTTAATTTTAGTATTGTAAGGGACGGCGGATAGTTCCAGTCATTGGTTGGTTTCCATCTCTGATAAGATATCCAATATTGCCTCCGTGTCATAGTTATGCAGACATCTACACAGATATTCTGAGAGCTTGTGCCCATCCTCGCCAAGCTGGGCTACTTCGTCAATGCATAGTTCCAGTTTTGTCAAACTCTGAAGCTCTGCAGCTTCCTTCAGACGCGAGAAAAGGTCTTCTGGAAGCGTAATTTTAGACAACTCCAGAGACAAGGTATCCGTTGCCCCTATGTCTGTATATTCGTATTCAATATGCAAAAGGCTTGCCAAGCAATCATAAATTCTTTCAGCAAGGAGGGGTTTGGCGATGAAGGCATCGAATCCTATTTCTGAGTACCTTTCCTGTTGATGGGTTAAGGCGGAAGCGGAGATTGCCACGATTTTCAACGCCTCACGGGAGAATTCAGCAAAAATCTGTTTGGTGGCTTCTAAGCCGTCCATGACGGGCATTCGGATGTCCATAAACACGATATCGGGTCGGTGCGAACGAACCATCTCTATCGCTTGTTGCCCATTTTCGCAGGTTTCCACTTCAACCCCAATATCGGACAGAAACTTGGACAAGACCTCTCGGTTTTCCTGGACATCGTCAGCTACCAGGGCTTTCACCCGGTACCCTTCTGCGAGGTGAACAACTTTTCCCTCACCTGAAGTTGAAGGTAGAGGTATGGCGCTTTTAGCAGGAGAAAACGGCAAAGTGAAAAAGAAGCGTGAGCCGACGCCCTCCCTCTTGGGATTAAGGTGGGGTGACTCGCAAGCCAATTCGCCGCCCATCAACTCAACCTGTTCTTTTGCAATCGTCAAACCTAAACCTGTGCCGCCTTTCGTGGCGCCTTCCTCGCTTTGTTGGAACGGTTCAAAAATTGATGCCTGGTCTTCGGGAGGAATGCCCACGCCGGTGTCAATGACCTCAAACGTGAAATGTGAAACGTGTTGCGTGTTGCGTGTTGCGTGTTGCGTATCAAGTGATTCGCTGATTTGCAGGATGACTTCGCCTTTTTCTGTAAATTTCACCGCATTGGAGAGCAGATTCATCAATACCTGTCTCAACTTACCCTCATCCCCGTGAACAAGGATGCGTGACGTAGAGCGGGCAGCCTGCCCGTAGAACAAGCTGGCAGCATGTTCTACCAGCCACTCCACGCGCCAGCCAAGTGACTTCTGCTGGCAGCGAAGCTGAAACATCACCGAAAGCCCATCAATCAAGGCGGTTAAATCGAAGTCGGCGTTTTGCAACTCCATGCGTCCCACCTCGATTTTGGAAAGATCGAGAATGTCGTTAATCAATGCCAGCAGATGCTTGCCGCTATTTTCGATGACGCCCACTCCGTCCCGCTGTCGCTGCTGCAAATCTGGGTCGCTCTGTAAGATTTGGGCATAGCCGAGGATAGCATTCATAGGGGTGCGTATCTCATGGCTCATGTTGGCGAGGAAGTCGCTTTTAGCGCGATTGGCAACTTCAGCCGCTTCCTTGGCTTCCTGGAGTTGTGCGTTTTTGACTTCCAGTTCTTGACGGTTGCGTTGCTCCTGTTGGAGCATCTGCTCGCGTAGTCTTTGGGATTCGCGACGTTGGGCATAGTAGCGTAATCCAGAAACAATGAAGCCAATCAGCAATGCGAATATTCCGAAGCCCGATGGAATGGCAATCCACCCATTGAGATACCACGGTGGCACGACCTTCAACTTAACAGAGGCCGGGAGAGAGTAGTTTAGATCTCTATCTATTGTAACCACTTCAAAAGTATAAGTGTCTGCGGTTTGGAACAGGTGAGAAAAGGTGTCTGCTTTTGTCAGACGCCAGCCTGCACTGGCTTCGTTTGTCGCCCTCTCCTTATTTTCAGCAACAATTCGTAAGCGATACTGTCGCTTTTCGGACAAGGTTTTAAAATCAATGGCATTGTATTCAAAGATGACACGGGTTCCAATGAGCAGGGAAGGTATAGCAGTCAAATCCCGATAGGTCTTATCAGTGGTCACCGAAACTATCCGGACTTTGGGCCGGGTTTTGCTGCGCTGGTAGTGCGTCAAGCCACCGTCATGAGTGCCAAACCATAACGACCCGTCGCTATCCTCGACAATCGAGGTGACGGCATCCCCGGCCAATCCATCTCGTTGGTCAAGTGAAGTGAATGCCTTGCCATCATACCCACAGACTCCCTTGTCGTCGGTGCCAATCCATAAGATGCCATCAGAGGCGCGATGGATTGTGGTAGTTGCGTTACTTGCCAAACCGTCTTTGGTAGTGAAGTTGAGAAATCCCTCAAATCCCCCCTGCCCCCCTTTAGGAAAGGGGGAAGCCCCCTTTGCCAAAGGAGAGAATGTCCCATCGCTAAGCCGAAGGCGTGCGTTGTTTTTTGCATAGCGGGAGATGCCACCACCCCAGGTGGCTAACCACATCGCCCCATCGGTATCCCAGTAGAGGTTTGTAACCATATTGCGGAGCAATCCGTCACGGGTGGTGAAATTGACAAACTTCTGTCCGTCATAACGAGAGAGACCGCCCCAAGTCCCAAACCACAACACTCCCTCTGGGTCGCAACGCACAGCATAGACCCGGTTACTTGGCAACCCATCCTCGGTGGTGAAGTTGGTAAATGTTTCCCCGTCGCTAAGACGAAGTCGTGCGTTGTTTTTTGCATAGCGGAAGACTCCTTGTGACCATGTTCCAAACCACATCGTCCCGTCTGGCTCACTCTCAATACACATCACATTCTTGCCGGGCAAGAGATTGACCAATTCTTGCCATCTGCCATCGACCGGGACCTGTACATTCGGGGCATCAGACGCTGATTCTTCTTTCCTCGCACTCGGCGACCCGAGATCTGATTTCATCCGCTCGGGATAAACCACACGCGAGACACCATTCCCACTGGCCCACAACCCCCCGGTTCCAAACCATAGCGTCCCACCAGGGTCGCGATGGATAGCAGAGATGCGGTTATCCGCCAATCCGTCTTCAGTGGTAAAATTGGCGAAATCCTTTCCATTGTAGTGGGACACACCACCACCGACGGTCCCAATCCACAAGCTCCCATCCGGGTGGCGATGGAGGGCA
>JACKQG010001559.1_pt1 | contig 31455 bp, 60 predicted proteins | sample 8237621 | NCBI WGS metagenome assembly JACKQG01 (sample SAMN15677084, study PRJNA649215) | marine metagenome | biome: marine; feature: Black Sea; material: saline water; isolation source: suspended particulate matter (SPM) from the Black Sea western gyre | collected 2013-06-09/2013-06-10 | depth... | reverse complement strand
TGGCTCCAAGCTCAAATCTAACAACAACTTAAAGGAGGTCCGAAATGGACAAAGAAGCAATACGAGAGAAGCTTAGTAGGAGTTTAGGATATAAGTCCCCAGAGCAACTCCAATCCATGATGGGCTTCATCGGAAGCATCAACAGGCAAGGCGAAGTAAAGATTGAAGCCAAGTGGTGGCCTGAAAAGGACTATCTCATTGGCCTCCTCAGAGAAGGAGGGAATGGAGTACACAGAATGGCTGTGCTTTTCCCCGATAAATCTTTCTACACGTTTGGATAAAACCATGTATCACACATTCAAACTGTACAGAACTGGCAGCAGGCAGTACCTGTACAAAGAAGCAGGAATCATCACAATCAACATGGCACTGGTTGAAACGATCCTCTCAAGAGATTTACCGACCACGACAAACGATGAATACAGCACCTTATGTCTTCTTGAAATCTCCTTTAGTAACAAAACCGTCATAGTTGAACCACAAAACTATGAGGAATTCCAATTAATGATGAATCAAATGTCTCAAAGGTAAAACTCTCATGAAAAAATGGCTACTATTGGCAATCGCCCCACATCTACTGTTCCTAGGATCCATTTATGGGCCAGAAGAATGGCAGTTTATCGCTTGGCTAGTAGCTTGTTATAGTTTTGCTACAGCAGCATCTTATTATGACAAAACCTTTGAGGCAAGCAAACGCATAGAAAACAAAACGCTAAGAAGTATTTTTTTGATCCCATACTCAATAAGCGCAATCTTCCTCTACTCCGTGGGAGTTATCCCACCGCCAACAAAATTAACTCTATGAAGAAAGGGGATCCGAAATGGACCCTAAAAAAATAGCTAAGAAAGCAATGACAAAAGCGTTCGATAACAATTGCGAGGCAATTGTACTTTATTACACACTCGCAAACATCGGAGGAAACTTCGGACTGATAATCCGAAGAGAAATCGAAGAGATTATGGAGATTGAGTTAAACGCTGAAGATCCCTTTTTCTTTTTAGACTGGCTTCCCATTAAGCTTAAAGAAGAGTTTGTTGCCCTAGCTCAAGAAAAGCTAGTTAAAGCAACGTTCATCACGAACAATAAGCCGAAAAGCATGTACGATAATACTCACTGGCACATTGTTGCCAATGCAACAATAAAGACCATCATTGAGTCAAAAGCTCGAAAATGGGCCGCGCAGAACAAAGAATGGATGAACCAAAATGACAATCGAAATGATAGCGTCACAACAATCCACTTCCTCTAAGCAGACAGTAATAGTCTGTGAAGAGTACGGTTACAAATGGTGGTTGTGGACATTCCATGGAAGCAACATTAACCTCCAAGAGTATTGGGGCAACTTAGTCATCCCCGCAATAAAGGCTCAAGGTTGCCTACTGGCAGTTAGAGGTCTTAAAGGGCACATAACGCCTATAAGACCAATCAATTCTCCTGTTGACCCAGATAGTTGGATGCTCCCATCTGGAGACATCCTTCAAATGGCCAAAAATATCCATCATTGCCATATTCACGAAAGTGATGATAGTTGGCTACATATGAAAGGAGAAGAAAATGAGTGATGCCAAAGTACAAGCCCGAAAAGTGGTACTAAATCATTTGATGAGGAACATTGACTTAGAAATGAGCCTCTTAGAAAGTGAACTGCACACCGAAATACAAAGAAAAAGTGAAGCGCTTCGGTTGATCGCACTAGCCGTGAGATGCAACGGAGAATCAATTCACGAATACTTTGGTGAGGATTATGAACTCCTTAGCGCACTACCAATCTCACTGGTAACAATGATCTCTGCGAAAGCAGAAAATTACAAGTTAATCAAAGTCCTTAAAATAGACGAAAATGAAGACTTATTCATCACCCTGCACAAGCCTGCTTGCAAACAGCTGGTGACAGAGATTATCGAACACATCATCGAAAATGAAGACCACTACTTCAGAATGTTCTCTGATGAAACATCAAGGGAATCCTGCTTTGTAACATTTGATTAAAGGCAAAAAATGACTAATAATTATACAGAAAATGCAAAAGAAGAGCTCCTTAACACATTGAAGAAATTCAAGATACCCGTTGCAAGTATATCAAAAGCTAAAGTTGGCTTTTCAGTAGAATGGGAAGTTGAATTCCTAACCACATCAGACACCCAAGAACTTCTAGAGTATCTCGATAGAAATTACGACTCGGGATACGGTTCCCAAGAATTGCATGGGCACATTGTAATCTCAAAGGAGCTATGGCTCTCTAGAGGGGAGTATGATGGCTCAGAATGGTGGAACGTCCACCAGTGTCCAGAAATCTAAAACAAAGGAAATTCGCAAAGTTCACCTTAAAGAACTAGTGGTCTACCTGAAGCATAATGCCCAAGGTACTGATGTGTTGTCATAAGGCAACGAAACCAAAAAACAGAAAGAGGTGTCGAAATGACTCCAACCGAATTGCTAATCATAGACCAAATGTGGGAACGCTCAATGGGTGTTATGATGCCCAGCATCTTAAAGTTAGCGGGACAAGAAGACTCTAACGAAGAATTAGAAAGTTTCTTGTCTTCAGGAAAGGAAGTCTGGAAGAAAATGATGAGCGAGTATTTGTCTAAATCAGATATTGAAAACCTAATCAAAGCATTCTACGCATCCTCTCAAATCGACGAGAAAAAGTTAAAACTATTCAACACAGTTTATACGACTCGAATCATCGAGATCGCTGAAGAATGTTTCAATTAATATTTACCGTACTAATGCTAATACTAGCAATAGTATTGGCTAGAGCATTCAAAGAAGAACTATCGTTTCACTTAACCATATTCATGGGTTGGGTGAGTATATTCGCATTAATAAAAATCGTGCGACTGATCATAGCCTAAGGGAAACAGAAATGCCAGCAACCACAACAGCAGACAAGTCGACCGTCGACTACTTCCTCTCGAACTACTCTGGCTTCGCCGAAAGAGCAAAAGAGTTAATTGAAACCAACCAAGACCATCAATGGGTATGGGAGTACTCCTTGTTTTCAGATCCTCAAGATTACAACAAGCTGATTCTCATCGGCATCGATTATGAGCATGGCGAAACTGAAAGGATCAGCCAATATGAAAAAGGATATTGATGCAGCCATAGGAAGATGGCAAGCCCTACACGGCAACCGTCTCAACTGCGACCCAGAATCTATTGTAGGCTGGTCCTACAAGCTCACAGATGAGCAAAAAATTGCGCTTATCAAGAAACAAATACAAATCGAATGTGCATCAATTGGCGCACATCGAAATTTTCTCAATAGATAAATATGTCGAAAGGACAAACACAATGGCAATCATCAACCTGACCCCCCACACCCTGAACATCCAAACAAGCAACGGAACAGTAGTAGAAGTACCTCCTTCTGGATCGGTTGCACGAGTTGCCACCACGTACACTGCCATTGCATCAATCGGAGATATTGACGTCTTCGATTGCGTATATGGAGAGATCACTGGACTACCTGACCCAGTGATGGACTCAATCTTTGTCGTCAGTGGCCAAACTAATGCCGCACTGTCTCATCGCGGGGACGTATTCTCTCCAGGCGAGTTGGTACGAGACGAGTCAGGCAAGCCAATTGGTTGCTTGGGCTTAAAGGCCTAATCCGCTAGTTGGTGCAGCCAACACTTTTTAAAACGACCAGACACACCTTCCCCCGCCAGGGGGAAATAGCCCCCGCCAGGGGGCGTCTATAGCTGTCTCCACTAAGTGCAAAGCACTTTAAAAAAACCTTAAAAATGTGACGAGACCTAGAATTGTATAACCTTATATTCAAAACTAAAACTATAAAATGTAAAACCCTGCAACATTGGCATAAAACAGTAATTGGACTAGAAAAAGAAGGCCTAATCTATAAAGAGTTCAAAAGAACCGAACTAGGATGGTGCTTCTATTACTGAGAATACACAAATGAAAAAGTACTACATGCTACTCCTACAAGAATACACAAATGAAAAACTAACTGGCAGCTTCTATGTGAAGGACACCGTCTACCCCGGAATGGTAACCTATCCCACTTATGAAGAAGCAAAAAAAGAAGCAAAAAAAAATAACTATGAAACTGGTCCTAACACAAGGATCGAATGCATCGTAATACTAAACAATACGATTGGAAAACAATAAACATGTCACAACAAAGATTTGAATTCATGAAAGACATGAACCCTGACTACGAAGCCCTAGGTGAGCAAATAGGGATTCTACTAAACGAAAAGCAATCCGTCTATGGGAATGCCTTCGGAAATATGTCTCAAATTTTCAACATAATTTATCCCAACGGAATACAGCCGCATCAATACGATAACGTACTTACAATAGTTAGGATGATGGATAAGATCTTTAGAATCGCCAATCTTCCAGAAACCGGAAAAGACTCCATGGGAGAAGACCCATGGAAAGATATCGCTGGCTACGCAATGCTAGCGCTACAAAATATTGAAGAACCATAAGTAATGAAATGCTTAGACGTCTTCATATTCTATTTTGGCATATATGGAATCTCTTGGTCGATGATATACGCAAAGCCACTACAACCAACAAAGCGCTTCTTTACTGAAAGAAGCAAAACATTACACGATTTACTTGAATGTATCGTCTGCACGTCATTCTGGGTCGGATTACCCTTTACACACCTCCACTTCAATAACGAGCCATGGACAACACAAGTGCTAGTACTATTCAGTACCGTAACTTTTACCTGGCTACTTTCAAACCTACTAGAGGATTAATATAATGCTAACAACAAAACAACGTTACACTTTAAGCTTAATCAATAAGATCGACGCTGCCCATTTCACTACGGAAGGAGTATACCTTGCGCAAGGGAACAACAAGCAACTGTCAAAGAAAGCACTTACAGGACACCTAACTATGCTTCTGAAAAAAGACGAAATATATAAAGTCAGAAGAGGCAACTATGCGCTCACAACACCGCCAGCAGCACCCATTTTAAACTTGGATATTTCAACATCGTCAAGCAACCTGCTCACGTCAAGTGAACTACCATCATTCTTGGCTCACGAAGATATCGAAAAACTTTTGGAATGGAAGAGCCAAAGCATCGGCGCTACCTACAAAGAGATAGAGCGCTTACAACTAAAAGTAGTTAAGCTAGAAAAACAAAAGACAACGATAAGCAATATTAAAGTAAAATTCTGCTGAAAGAGATACTAAATTGACTATCAATCATAAGAAAAACTTACAACGAATAGCAAAAATGAAGAGCCAGCTAATTAACACTCAGAAAAAAGAATTCACGAGGCAAGAGTTCATGAGAACAACAGGTACTTCTTCCTACTATTTTAATCAAGCACTACACGCAGGGCTAATTATAGATACTGAAGAAGTCTTTCTCAACAGGGCTGGATCGCCAATCGTTTACCGGCTAGCAGGTGCATTTTTAAACTACGCAGAAACTCAACAAAGTTACTCTTTGGACAAGGAAGATCTCGATATGCTTCTTACCGCTAAAAGCACAAAAGTAGCAAAGCTGAATGACTCTATCCGCACCATGGAAAAACAAGTCGTCAAACTAAAAAAACAAAAAGCTCTTCTAGCAAATATTAAGTTGTCGTAACATGGATTTTCATAACACTAGAATGGGTCAAAAATTCTTTTCACATGATGTCCCCGAGCTACTGGAAACACTAAAGAAGATAGCCGAGATCCTTGAAAAAAACGAACCTCCAAGACCAAAAAAAGAGTTCGACAACAGGCTCTTAGATAAAGACCCCAATGAAGCCAAAATATAAACAGAAACAAAATTTCTTATTAAAAGATGAGATTAAATATTTAAATTCTAAACTTCATCATATTCCATGGCAGGAAAAAAGCATTACAAGCTCTACATGGGTGAGTGGTGGTTTTGAAACTACAATAAATGCACACCCAGAATGGGTGCTTCCACTACTCGAACACATGAAGGCTTCGTTCAAAATAGAGTTCAACTACATACTGTATTCAAAATACAGTTCGTTAAATCACTCATCTGCACCAAGCCAGAACAATGACTTCTATCTTGGAGAATCTCCTGTGACTCCCATCTTGGGCGTTGGAAATTCGATCCCACTCGAAATCACAAGCAAGTACACGGATGAGATAGAACGGCTGGAACTTAAAAGTAACGATTTATTCTTAATAAATCCCGAGCAACAAAACGAATGGCTAATTGCCATCCCTAAAGGAAACCTACTAGTGGAGCCACACTATTCTCTTTCTTTTAGAAAGGTGATCCACTCCAGCGGAGATGAAGCATACTCAAACCTATAAATGAGAAGAGAGTACCATGTCAAAGAAATACCCTAAAATTCAAATTAATTCAGTTCAAAAAGAATCTTGGAACACGTATAAAGTAATATCAGAAGCAGATGAGGTTTTTTATTTCGAAGCCACCTCTGCTGACGAAGCTGAACTATTGTACAATGAGGCGTATCTCTTTCCGCTCGAGCCTCACACACACATTCACAAATTAGTAAAACTAAAAGAGGCTTAATATATGAAAGATATGTTGGAAAGAACAATTAGTCCTGGCGACTTCTTCCTCATTCCTGGTGGAAATGTGCGCTATGGAGGGCTTGTTCTAGAAATTGGAGTAGTTCTGGATATGACAGAAAAAAGAATGAAAACCTTAATTACAAGATTTGATAAAATCAAACTCAAACCTACGACAAAGACCTCTACTAAAGTATTTAAAATCAGCCCTGCTGAAATTATCAAAGATTTAGATAACGTTTTAGTGCCCGCAATAATTGAATTGCAAGCTAAGTACGAAGAATACAGGCTCAGCACAATGTAGTGGCACTTTTACTTGTGTAAAAAAAGGTTATAAATGACAAAAACAGAAGCAATCATCCTGGTAGTCTTCCTTGCTTCAATCACTTTCATGCTCTATAAAAAGAATGAAAGTTACCACAACCAGAAAAAAGATTATTACGACTGCTACAATAAGGTTACGAAGTTAAGCCTAAGCCCCATAAATGTATATGATTATAGCATGATAGAAAAGACCACTATGATAAATCAATTGCAATGTACGAAATCAAAGTACACCGATCATTATGTTAAATTAATCAAGAAAGCATATAAAAGATGAAAATCTATAATTTTAACCCTCCAAATCCATTCATGAAAAAAACTTATCAAGTTGAAAAAACATCATCATCAACCAGCACTGTTCATGTTAAGAGCGCCTTTCTTGGCGCTTGGTCATTTCCACTAAACGAGATAGACCACAAGACATTATGCAACAAGATAAACAGGTACTGTAGCGAATCTGTAATGCTTCAAGATCTGTTTTCCGAAATGTCTCCAAATCAGCGAGAGAGTTTTTTAACAAACCCAACAATGCACCAAATCTTTGAAGAGGATTGAAATGAAAATTAAGAGAATATTATTAATATTTTCAATCACTTTCTTTTCACCTGCGCTCAGTGTTGAAGAGTTCAGGATTCATGTTAATAGCAGCTATGCCACTCCAAAGAATTACGATCTCTCTGAGGAAGATATCGCTTATATTAAAGAGATCTTTAAGAAAAACCAATACAGGGATATTTCAAAATTACCTTACATCACTCCTCGACCTAAAGTCACAGAGTTTTTCAAAATCTTGAAAATACAGAATAGTGACAGCTGGTTCTCCGCTTATCTATTTTTGTTAAAAATAGTCCCTGATCTGTTTATAGAAGATGAATTAGGTTGCTAAACTGAGGCGCACCAATGCTTGAAATAAAATCCACCATATGCTTAAATATGATAGTAAAAAATGAAACAAAAACCTTGCCAAGGTTATTTGAGTCATTAAAAAACGTTATTGATACTTACGTAATCGTTGATACTGGAAGTACAGACGGTACGCAAGAGTACATCACAAACTGCATGGATGAGCTGGGTATACCTGGCCAACTTTATGAACGACCTTGGGTCAATTTTGGTGTTAATCGACAGATAGCTTTGGAACTTGCTGTTGGAACAGCTGATTATGCATTTTTTATTGATGCTGATGAAGAATTATTTATCTCTGATGAGAAGCTGCTTACTAACTTAGATAAAGATTGTTATAACATTACAAAAAAGTATTCTGGTATCAATTATGAAGTTCCTCAATTAATCAGAATCTCTAATGATAATGAAACTGGATGGAAGTGGAACGCTCCGGTTCACAACTATCTCTCTGCCAAGAAAAGCATAACTGCTGAATCTATTGATCCTCAACTACTTCACATAATTAGCCACCCCCATGAAGGGGCTAAATCGCATGGTGTTTCTGTTAAAGAAAAATATTTAAAAGATGCAGCATTGCTTGAATCAGAATTAATACGAAATCCAAGCGACACAAGATCAATCTTTTATCTTGCTCAAAGCTACAGGGACGCAAACGAGCCTGATAAGGCAATTGAAAATTATTTAAAACGAACCGAAGCAGGAGGATGGACCGAAGAAGTGTTCCATTCCTATTGTCAATTAGGACTATTGACGCTTCATGCAAAAAACGATGTTAAAAAAGCAGAAGGATATTTTCTAGATGCAGCTAAGGTGAATCCACGACGCTATGCAGAAGCGGTATATCCCCTTGTAAAGCATTACAGAGCGATAAAGGACTACTCCAGTGCAGTATTCTGGGGCTGGTCTGCGCTACCCTCAATGAACCTCCAAGAGGAGCAACTGCTTGGCAGTTGGCTGTTCTGTCAAAAAGATATTTATGATTGGCGGCTGAAAGACGAGCTATCTCTAGCCTTGTACTATTTCGATGCAAAGCCAATTTCTGAAAAGCTCATGAAAGAACTATTAACCGAAGTCCCTCCTGAACAAAAACAAAGAATCATAAACAATCTTGGTTATTTCTGAACCAGAATTGTCAAAAATATGTTTCAAAACTCTTTACGATCCCCCAAGAAAAGACTAACCCTCATGAGCATTTTTCCTCTCCCAATAGGTAATATAGAATCAGTGGTATCCCTAACCTTACTAATTCTATTAGCTTACTACTTCTATGTGCAAAAGGAAGACAAATGAAAAGAAACTTCTTTGATCGGCTCGGCCATTTTAAATGGTCGATACACAACCTCATAGCACACCCTCTAATGGAACTCCTTCATCTCATGGGATTTTCCTCCTGGGGTGACAAATTACATGATTTCACAATTCCTGAGCCCTCCCATAGCAAGGAGCACAAAATCGATTTCGATAACGGGCATTCTGAAAGATGACTCCTGACTACGAGCATGGAGATCTATTAATCCGCCGCGTTCGAAACGGCTGGCTTGTAGCTGCTGGCGATGGAGACAAAGTCGAAATATACGTATATGAAGATGAAGAAAATCCAAATTGGATTGCTGAATCGTTATATAGTTTGTTAGCTGATCAGTTCGAATGCTACATGCAGACCAAAAGATCAGCAGGAATTAAAATGTCATTTTCACACAAATCCATCGAAGAAGAAGACATGCCCTAAAGGACACAAAAATGTGCAAAGTAGTAAACCTATACAAAGAGCCCTATGATGTATACATAGGGCGTGCAGGAAAAGGTAAGAGCGGTTACTTTGGGAACCCAATACTCAGAGGTAAACGCTGTCTCTATTGCGGTATGATTCATAATGAATCTGGCACGACACTAGACTGCTATAGGGACTACCTAGAAAAAAGAATAAAAGAAGACGCCGAATTTAAAGCAAATGTGAAAGCACTAAAAGGAAAAACCTTAGGGTGCTTTTGCAAACCAAAAGCATGCCACGGAGACATTCTGGCAGAAACATGCTTGTCACTATGGAACGAACAAAACTAACAACGTCACAAAATTACCTCACTCAACTACAAGTGGTGCAACTTTGTACCATAGAAAAACCCAATATGCAGAAACAAGTCTGGTGGTATTTTGAATTCGATGAAAATGGCAACTTACGTTTAGCAGACAAGAATAAATTTAAGCATCGCCCAAGCGATGCAAACCCTGATCAGGGGAACCCCTACACCCCTTGGTACGAACTTGAAGATCATCATAATGATGAGCACATTCACGTAAAAGCAATCAACTACCCAATCGCTTTTAAAAAAGCCACCCAAATCAAGGAAAAAAATGAAAACACTAACTCTAGTCTTAAGCCTCATGCTGTCTACCTCGATATCTTACGGCAAGAATACTTGTGAAAACTCACCATATAAAATGGTGAACGCAGGAGTGCCTTTTGGCACTCCCAAAAACAAAATTAAAAGGCTAGTTAAAAAATCTTTTAAAAAAGCAGCCTTCGAATTCCAGAATCATGAAAATGTAGTATTTGTTGACTTCAATCCTGCCTTTAAAAACCTGGACAAGATCGCATACTTCTCTATCGACGGGGTCGTTACCAGAATTTTATTCGGCTACGATAAGAGCATGATCCAAAAATTTGGAGGCACCGTTGAAGCTTTAAAAGCAATGCTAACCAAACTAAAAAGTCAATATGGCGAAGGAGAGGTAAAATCTGAAGGCAGCTCAAAGGTGAGTATCACCTACAGCTCCAATGGAGCTTCTCTAACTCTCATCGCTGATGACAGCGACAAGACTATTATGCTTCGCTACGATTGTGACGAACTAGAAGAGGAAATCAGAAAGAAGCAAGCCAAAGACACTAATTTTGGTTTTTGACTTGTGCTATATGTCTTCTTCCTAACATGGATCATGACCTCAGGAGTGATTTCCTTCGGAACGGCAATTGCGCTGTCTCTTAAATGGAAGAAAGATAATGATGATGTATTTGAAATTAAATACTTAATAATTTTAATTTGCCTTACAACTGCATGTATTTTTTTATTACTTCCAATTTACTTGATAGAAAACAATCTTGACGCCAGAGTTAGCAAAGCATATCAAGCAGTTAAAAGAAACTTACATTCCTAAAAAGGTACGAGCATGTACAGCTCATTAGAAAATCAAAATTATTTCTCCGATCCACGAACAATCGCACAGCTTGCTGGGTCATCCTTTCTTCTCGGTGCCAACAAAGCAAAGCATAAGATTTTCCTCGACCTCACAATCCTCAGTATGGAGTTCAACGACTCCTCGGTGCTAGCTCTTATTGAGAAACTAGGTACGAAAGTTCAATTTCAAAACCAAGCGGCAATCGCTATGGATGCTCCCATCCATAACTCAATCTGCCTCATGTGTGAAGGTGAAGGTACTGTTGTCGACCCTAATGTCGACTCTTGTGGACTGTCAGACCAAGACTTTGATGATGACCCTGAATTTAAAAACGCTTACTTTGATGGCGCTTACGATATCAAATGTCCAACCTGCAAGGGTAGCAAGACTATTAGTACTATTAATCTTGCTCAAGTAGTCGTGGAAAGCGAACTCCATGCCGTTCTAATGGCACTTAAAGACAAAGAGCAAGAACGCTATCAGATCGCTGAAGAACGAGCAAACGAGTTGAAATGGGGGTACTAAGCCCTACAACTAAACAAGAGGATCACAACCAGACAGAAGGTTGCTGCTCTCAGTTCATACTCCAAGCCTCTTCAAGTAGATTTTAAAGTCTTTTAATATTACACTCTCATTAAAGAGGGAGTTAATTATGCATAACTTATTACAAGATGATATGGAGAAGAAAACCATAGCCATAGTGCTTACGGATATTATCGGCAGCACTAAGTTTATCCAAAAAAACGGCAATCTGAACTCTACGAAGTGGTTCAAAGCGCACGATAAGTTATGTATAAGCTTAATCACAAGATTTAACGGAGTACTTTCTGATTCTTCAGATGGCTTCTTGATGTATTTTAATACGGTACAAGACGCTATTGCCTTCTCAATTCATTATAAAAGCAAACTGATCCAACATAAATTCCCTTTTAAAACACGGATAGGCATCCATTGGGATGAAATGTTTGTTATAAAAACTCCAGAATCCTTAATCGCTGCCAATCATAAAAGGATCTCACTGGATGGAATTGGAAAAAATGTGGCCGCCAGAGCCATGAGTCTTTGCGGATCAGAACAAATCATAATTACACACAAAGCTTACCTCGCTTACAAAAAGCGGCTAGTCCGCCATCAATATATACCAAAAGAATACCTTGTCGTTTGTGCCGGATTATATAGATTCAAAGGCATAGCAAACCCAGAACAGCTATGGATAGTTGGGAGCAACGAGACACAACTGCAACCCCCCAAGGGGAATGACAAAACAAAGAAAATTGCTGGTCCAAAAAGAATTCGTCTATCGCTTAAACATAAACGAGCAAGAGAAGTTCTAATGTGGTTCTTCTGGCGACTTGGACTTGTAACCTCGATGTACCTAGTCTATTCGTTCTGGCCGTTACTGTCTTCACCAGAAAAAAAGCGAATCTGGAACCTAGACTTTGTCATACTACGACCCTTCGAGTACGTTCAATATCTATTCGACCTGACGCTAGGACTACTACCATGACTATAAAGAAATTTAAACAAGACATCCTGTCTGATAAGGCTAAAAGAGGCTGGTGGTTTAGCGTTGTCTTCATGATCATTGTCGTAGGCCTAATCGGCTTCCTTACAAAAGTGGAAATCGTAGAAAAAAACAGAGATGTTTTGATTGGGATCCTAGGAATGATTACTGGATCTATTTCCAGCATGATGGCAATAGCTTCTGGACGAGACCCAAGCGAAGTTGAAGAATTAAAAGACAAGCTATCGGCCTCTGATGCCGATAGAGCTGCGCTGATCGGAAGGTTACGTGACTGCCAAATACAGTTACAGTTAAAAACAGATCAAATATTTGAATTGCAAAATGCAGTAATAGATAAGCTCTCTGTTTTTCATGGAAGCCCTCCCATAAAAACAAAAAATGAAAATGAAATAACCCTAAACCCTCATATAGAGCAATGGCTTCCTGTAGACAGGGACAAAAACTTAAATAAATCTTGAAATAATTTCTATAATTATATAATCAAGAGCTAATCTTTGAAAGGATGTTCTCAATGTTTAAAAAATTACTAATCGTATGCCTCGCTGCCTCATTATACGCTTGTGACGACGAGTCGAATGACACTAACAAATCATTAAAAACCGATTCAGACGCACCCATCGCTGGTGAGCCTGAAGTCTCTGACGCAGGTTTACCAACACAATACTACGACTTCGACACAGCCGAAACGGACCAAAGTCCCGGTCAAGATATGGATGACTAACCAATGCCTAAATGTCTCGTTACACATTATACAGACAAAGAAACAAACAGACTGATGTGGGCCTGCCCGAAGGGGCTAACTAGCACAAGTCACGTTGCAACTACAACGAAATGTTGGCGCTACAACTGCCCCGGAATAAGAGAGCTGCCATCCAATTTAAGGTGCGCTTATGAAGGTTGTGATAACCTAGCCAGCGGTAGCGAAAGAGCCAAGTACTGCAGCAAGCAATGCAAAAGCAAAGAGTCTAGTCGACGTTATCGAATGAAAAAGAAAAATGAACAAGAATCAACTGATCAGCAAGGCTAGATATAAAAATCGATTAATGGTTTGCTTAGAGTGCCCTTTCTATCAAGAAAAGTATAATCGTTGTTTAAAATGCGGATGCTTCCTTATATTGAAGGCTGCACTGAGGGCGACTGAATGCCCCCTGAACAAATGGGAAAAAAAGGAAAAATAAACATGGTCTATCTTGAACCTAGAGAAACTTTTGATGCTTTTATTATTGGAGAAGCCACAGGCTTCAACCTAAATGAAAACTGTTTGATTTATTCAAAGACGAAAATTATAAATCATTTAGCTTCAGAAATGCTTGTTGGGCAGAGCACAGCAAACAGCAGCGCTTTCGAAATGGCTACTGAATATTTCGAATACAATATAATTGGGGCATACATGGGGCCCAATACTCCCATCTTTTTAGAAAGCCTCAATAATAGTTTTGAGGAAGACTATGTTCAGTAAATTTTTTAATAAGTATCTTTCAAAAAAAAAGCACAAAGCGCTAATGAAAGATATAGGGTCTGTAGAAAACAACCAGAACGCTAAAGAATTTTTAGATTGGCTGGTTCACGATCACGGAAAAGTCTACTTTAGACTTAAGTCTGACGAAATGAAATATTTAATAACAAACTATCTTCTCGATTGGGAGAAAAATGAATTCGATGATTCATTCTTAACTTGGGATTCCAAGACGCAACACCTTGAGCTGAATTATTTTATTGAAGCAATTAAAGGTGACCACGGATTTAAGATAGCTCAAAATGCATTCGACTACCTACATGATACTTACCCTCCTTTAGCAGAATACTTTAAAGTCCAGGAGCAAATCTAATGTGGTGCCTAGAAGTGATCAATCACATCAATGAAAAAAAAATACGTCCATTGCCCATCACACTTATAAAAGAGCAAATGACTCAATTAAACTTTAAATTACATTCTTATAAAGTTTTACAAGATCCAATCTTTTACAACGATAATCATTATAATTACATTGTACCCGCGACTAGAAAAGGCATGAACTTTATAAATAAAATGCTCGCAAACCCAGAAGAGGCTTTGTTTATTCAGGAGCTAGATGTATACCTAGTCTAACTGGAGACAATATGTATTGCTATTATGATTTTTTAAATCAAGCCTGTATCTGTATCGAGTATCTGTATGTTTGATAAAGAGAGAAGAAACGACTCATGAGTGATAAGCTACCTCTTAAATCCAAAAAATTCCTAGCCTATTTAATCGCTGATCTTGGGTGGAAGTTCATTTTAATTTACTTCATGTATAACCACCAATCTAAAATTGACACCTATGTATTCGGTATAATGCTTAGCTTAATAATTGTAAGCGGCTTCATCCAGGTAGGTTACATACTAGGTCAAGCAGCTTTAGATCGCTATGTCCAGATCTCAAACAATCTAACCAACAACAACACAAAAAAAGAAGACAAGTGACTACATACAACCTGAGCGAAACAGCTAAAAAAAGTTTAATCATCTTCCTAGATGAATTTAACGAACTATTGCGAAACCATAATTTAAATATTCAATTCATGGATGGCGCACTCTTCTCGGAAACTTCCGGCTATATTGGACAGTTAGAAGATAACAGAGACCAGGTCGTCATTAGTGATGGACTGGAGGACTCTTTCAGTTCCTCTAAAATTATATCGAAAGATTAAGCCACATGCTAAATCCATTTTACCTCTGCATGGTTTTCTCCATGCTTTCCAGCACTCCCCACTTTGCACTATCAGAAGATGCAAAAATCCTTGCCTGTGACAATGCTCAAAACATAATCGTTGCTTCACAAGAAGAAGAGATCGACCCTTTTATATTGGCAAGCCTCATCTATCATGAGAGTAGGTTCGTACCTAAGTCCAAGTCCTCTGCTGGAGCTTGTGGCTTGACGCAAGTAATGGCAAAATATGTCACGCCTACGTGCAAGCAGCTAATGGACAACGAACAACTGTCAATACAAACTGGTGCAAACTTACTTAAAGCCTGGTTGCTTAAAAACAACAACTCCTACTACATTGGCTTACAATGCTATGCTAGTGGGTATAAGTGTAAGCACAAACCTTACGCAAAAAAAATAATCGCAAGAGCTAAAAAGCTTAAAAAACTATACAATAAAACAAAAAGGAGAATAGAAGATGCCCTCCATTAAAGGCGTGCTAGTTGTAACAAATAAAGACTGGAAGTATGTTTACAATAGCATATTGAATTTCGTTAATGAAGAAATAGATAACGCTTATAGCAAGGCTGAAGCCTTTTATTCCGATATCAAAGAAAGAAAGCACACAAAAAGCTTTGCAGTCGAAAATTTTAATGACTTAATCGCAAATTATAATCCATCGACATATCAAAAAGCGTTAATTAAATCCTCCCTATTCAGTGGAACTAACGATTATATTTATGCGCCTAAGAAAAACAACTTTAAAAAGTTTACCAACCGAACATCTCATATTGATACAGGCAGTGTTATAATCGAAATTAACAAGAAGTCCTGTAGCGTTACTTTAACTACGGGCATGTTTATTAATTTCGATAAATACATTGTCGAAAACACCTTCATAAGTGAATTCATAAATATGGTTAATACAATCCCATGGCCAACAAGAAACGGTCCAAGCAAAGCGATTAGAGGCTGCAGGCTCCTCACCATTGAGGAGCACCAGGCAACAGTCTTTTATAAATCTGGACCACGCCCGCCAGACCTTTCAACAAACCTTACCGTGACTGACGTCACAGTAAGAGAACCAGACCATCTTGCTTCTAAGATGATTAAATCAATCAAATATGTTTCTTCAGAAACCTCTCTTGAAACGGCACAGCCATTGCCGACTTCAGTAACCAGCGATTTTGATGACTGCTAAAAAGGCGCCAAACAATGAATCTAGAATCTGATTATATAACTCAGTTGACTAACAACTACTTCTCCTCTTCCTCCGCTGAGCCTTCTGGCTGGGGAGAAAAGAAACCAGACTTAATCTCTATAACTTCTTTGGCAGAAATATTCAACCAATATATTGACTCCGCACAAGAGTCAAATAATTTCAAGAACTTAGAATCCACGAAAGAAAACAAAGAGTTTCTTCTAGCACTGTCTCACAACCTGCTATTCGTACTAAGCTTCATGAAGATGAATAACCTCACTTATAAAGACCTATTCGATGACTACATAAAGCATAATAAATTAAAAACTCACAGCCATCCTGAATGGCCAGTCTCGACCCAAATTCATTCAATCGACTAAAGGCACTTCAATGGATCAGGAACGAAAAGTAATTCAGCTATATCAAAGTGCTACAAACACCCCTGGATATGTGGAGCTGCTAGACTATATGGGCGACGACGGGTTGACTTGTGTCAACGCAGCAAGAGTATCTTTCGATCAAAAAAGCGAATCTCTCTCCAAGAGAGACCATAACCTGCTGGAATATCTTCTTAAGAACCGACACACTTCAGTCTTCGAACACAACGTGCTCACTTTTTCATTTAAAGTGCCGCTCTTTGTAGCTCGTCAGCATATGAGACATCGTACCTGGAGCTTTAACGAGGTAAGCAGGCGCTATACCAACAGCAATATGGAGTTTTACTTACCTGAATTCTTCAGAGAGCAATCAGAAACCAACAGGCAGGGATCATTACTGACATCTGCCCACGACCCAGTCTTAGATACGATTCATGGCACATTCATGGATCATCATCACAAAGCAAGTGAAGCAGTCAAGCTGCACGTCAAAGACTCAATAAGGCTTTATGATAAAATGCTCAAGGGCGGGATCTGCAAAGAACAAGCAAGAATTATCCTTCCTCAAAACCTGTATACACGTTACTGGGGTACAGTAAATCTAAATAACTTTATCAAGTTTATAGAGCTTCGGGATCATGATAACGCTCAGCAAGAAATTCAAGAGATGGCCAAAGCCTGCAAAACGCTAGTTGGGCAAGTTTGGCCTAATATAATAGAACTGTATGAAAAAAATAAGGAATAAATATGCATAAAAACGTCAATCATTGGGTTGGTGAAGGTCAAATATCAACCCCTCTAGAACTAAGAACTACTTCAAACGACTACAAAGTAACGAACTTTCTCCTGAGAATTACAACCTCCTACAAAGTAGAAAACATAAATGCTCATGACGCGAAGTACAAAGAATCCAACACTTACGTTCCTGTAGTAGCGTGGGGTCCCAAAGCTCAAGTCGTAACAAGCAAATATAACGAAAAAGACGTGATACGTGTTATCGGCAGGCTGAGAAACTCATCCAAAACCTCAGACAAGCCTGGATGGGAAATAGTCCTGGAGGACATATCAATGATCCAGGCGGCTACTTGAGCATTCTATAGCATCGTTGAGAACGCTCTGCATGTCTAATGAAGCACAATCAATTTTATTTTTAGTTAGATTAAAATGATTAATAAATGAAGCACAATTACACTTACTGCAACCTTCGCAGTAGCCCTTCTTGTCGCAAACATCAAGCTCCATTCCAGTCGCTTTAGCTACAGCTTCCCATAAGGCCGCCAAGGCCTTTAGTTGAACCGGATAGAAGTCAAGGTGCTTGCCCAAAGGCTTACCGTGAACTTCCGACTCAACAATAGGTCTGGCGCCAAAGCCACGCTTCTCATACCAAGATTGATATTTTGTATAATAAGCGTTAGAAATCTCCACGCCAATTCCGTTTATGTTCCAGAGCTTGCTACCTGCTTGCCAGGCAGGATGCTGAATATCTAGCATCTGATAGATAGTTCCATCATTATCAATCAGGAAGTGCATCGACAGTCCACGCTTGTTGATTATTCGCGCACAAGCCTCACTTGAAAGTGTAGCGTCCCAGTGATTCACAAATTGAATTGGCTTTCGACTTGGCTTATCAGACCAGTCGTAATAGCAGCCCTCCTTGGCCTTCAAGCCGCCCCTCTCATCCCATAGTATGACCTTATTCCAATTTATTGGAAAAGACTCACCGTTATAAACAATACTTTTCTCGCCTTTCCTCTTATTACGCTTTGCGGGTATGAAATCTTCATTATATAATCTATAAGTTTCTAACCTCCGATATGTAATCGGGCCTACGATACCATCAGCGTCTAAAGAGAACTCATTTTGAAAATCTAAAACCATTTTGACCAGATGTTCATCAAAGTCATCATGATCAAACCAGCCTGGCGTCCAACCGTATTTCTTAGAAGAATCTATGTTCTTTCTAATTACTTTTTTTACATTCATCTTTAACTACCTCCAAAAAAATATTTACGTCTAACGTACAAAAAGGCCTACCATGTTAACTGTAGCAAGTAAACTAATTGAAACTATCAAAATAATTTTTAACACGATAACTATACTAATGCTAATTTGGACCTAAAAGTGATCACTATAATTTTTCCAGGAGTCATAACCGCGATTCTAACCTCTCTCGGCTTTGTATTCTGCAGTTATATTTTTTATAAGCTGCTCTTATATGTCGAGTGGAAAATATTCAAAACAACAAAGCCACAGTCGCCGCTTCACTATAAAATGTTCCTCTTGGAACAAGAGAACGAGAAGCTACATAAAAAAATCAATGAACTGGAAGATGAAAATTCCAGAATCATCAATTCCCTAATAAAACATTTACAAGGATAAACCCATGCCAAACTACACCATCCGATACAATCTTCGTCTAAATGAAGATATGAACTTAAAGATTTCTGCAAACTCTCAAGAAGCTGCAGAGACCATGGCTTACGATACAATCTTAGAGATGCTCGCCTCAAACATGCTCGGCAACGACCTTGAAGTTTTAATTGAACATATTTCATCAACTCTAGAGCAGCGCTCCGTTGCGACCTCTGGGTACGTACCGTTAGTTCAGCAGCACCAGACTGAGAACCCTGAGAATACAGCCTCTGACAATGGGTACACTTCAATAGCGTCCCTGCAAAGCGCTCCAGCTTATGCCAGATTAACTTAAAACATTATTACAGACTTAGGTACTACCAAAAACTGTAATAAAAAGTAAAAACACCGACATGTAAGATCTAAAAGTCTGTAAAAACCGCCCTAGAAAAGAGCCATAGACTTTGCTAAAGACTTTTAACTTAAATGATTCAAAACTGAATTATCACCAAAAAATAATAAAAAAAATACAAACCAAATTGTCAGCGTTGCCAGAAGCATTCTGGAAAACGAATCCTATCCTGAGCGGAAGCTACGCAATACATCTTCTATTCAAGCCAGCAACCTTATATGATGATATTGACGTTTACTTCGAAACCGAAAAAGACTTCTTGGATTGTACTAAGATCCTAAGGGATCTTACCGAACGCACCCCACTACCAACCAGGGGGCAGATTTACCCTGCGAAGAACTCTACTACTTACCTTTATGATTTTGCAAAAATACAATTAATAAACAAAGCATTCATGCCTCCGCAAATCTTGGTTTATGATCATGATTTGAAAAACGTCTCAATTGCGATACAAGGCACTGACATCTACCTTGATGATGAAGTCTTCAGTCTCTTTTATAACGACAAGATTTCTATAAGGTCTACGCAGATAACAGATGGTATGTCTGACAAGGATAAGATGATCAAGATTGCAAACCTTTATTATCGTGTTAAAAAGTATTCGTTAAAATATGATTTGATTCCCGATTACGAGTCGAAAATCATCTTAACCGAATTGCTTGACTTCCTAGAAGCCATGCCGGAAGAGATCAAACAGACCACCTATGTAGACAGTAGTGTTTACTACGGCTCATATACTGGGTCTCAAAAAAATAAATCTTCGATATCTGCTACTATTCATCGAATGAAAGAGTCTTTGGCCCATATGAACCAAATCGAAAACTCATCTTTAGATGAGCACGAATCCTTAGTCACAGGCTGGGTTGAGTTTTGACTCGCAAACAGACTGTGCTGAGAGGCAAAAAATGAAAACGATATGCTTAAACTTGCAAGATTGTGGTTATAGCGAAGTCATACCTGTTTCCAAATTCAACGAAATCGACCTCAACGAACCGTTCACTACCTGTCCATTGTGCGGGTATTATGCAGTAACCACATCTCAAAATGAGATTTCAGATATAGATTTAAATATATACAAAAAAATATACAAACAATTAAGGAAAAATGAATGATTTTTATCAATCTCTTCGCTAACATAGCCCCCTCAAACATGAATAGACAGCCCTACATAGATGCTCTCACCCAGCTAATAACAGTTGAAGACCCAAATTCTTCAAGCACAGACTATTATTCTAGTAATCTTTCTGAATCAATCACATCTGATACAGACAACTTTGCCACAATGAGGTCTTTGAACCCAACGTTATTTAAAGGTGAAGAGTCAACGTTCCCGTTAATAGACGCAATTCACATGAACAATAACGCTATAAACATACGAACTATTTTAAGATCTGGGAGTCCAAATACAACATTTTGGCACCAATACTTCGGTGGCAATGTTAAATCTAATGGCTGGAATCAGACCTCAGATGATCAACGGGCGCTTCTCCTTGCAAAAGCTCTATTCGGGAACCAAAGGCTGCATTACAGTAGGGCATATAACCGAAACAATCGAAGAGAACCTAACCTTTATTTTTCTACACTCTATGATGCCTTCAAGCACACTTCGATCTTAAGTAAAAGAATGTCAATCAATACCGAGGCCCACTCTTCGTTATTAAACAACCAGAAGAACCTGTGTGTCGTAAACAGATTTAAGCTCGATCCACCGCAAACTAGCAACGCACATACTTCAGAAGGTCAATTCCATACTTTTCAATATTTAAAAGACTTTATTCTAATTACGCTAGCGCTAAAAGAAGCACCAGACGAACAGACGAGCCAAGTGCTTGAACAGTTGAAAGACACAATTCCTGATGAAAGTCTCGATGCATACAGAGAGACAAGGCAAACCGACAATAATACTACTTTCGAGGGCTTAGATTTCGACAGAATTACTAGCATACTACTAGCTCAAACTTCAGCAGAACTAAATTCACAGATAGCCACTATAGACGGTTCAACCGTCAATACTTACATTAAACAAAACCGCTTAGGCCTTTTTAACGGGAAAGAAGTGTTTTCTTTTTTCTCAAAAGCGTTTTTTCAAAAATTCTTACATATTTCAAACCAAAAATCGATGCATGAAGATGCCTCTGAGTCGGAAATACTTCAAAACATTATTTGTTTTGATACAGCCTCGCCAATAAACCTTCAAGTGGCCCCCTCCATAGGCAACCACAATAATTGGAGTTATGGTGATGGCTTGAATACTGACCCAGCCCACTCTCGTGCAGTAATCTTCCCAACTCAAGACTCTGAGATAGACTTTATTCCAATTGGACTCGGTGCTGGAATTACATTTATGCATGGAGCGCAAGACGCCTACTCGATAAAACTACAGGAACACATTGAGTCTTTGCCTCAATCAAGAGTTGTTGGATTGATCTCTAATGGGTTCGCAAAAAGAACCCAAAAAGAACAGTTTGAATTCATATCTCTTACCAAGAAACAATCAATGATTCGAAAAGGATTTTACATACCTACGCTGTTCCCAATCGAATACAGAGATGAAAACTTTGAAATCCAAAAAGGATACTCATTCTCTTTAGTTTGTTTAAGCTCTACGTATGACGAAATGTGTAACAAAGCGAGAAGCAGAGAAGAGTTACTCTGCCTGCTAAGCAATTACCAGACAACCGATGGCCTGTACTTTGTCGACAAGGCTAGGCATCTAGCCGCGCAGAAGGAAATAATGCAGGGTTTAATAGAGTACTCGGATTTTCTAATTCCCTCCTTCAAAACCTTAAGCGCACAAAATCTCAATTCACTTAAAGCTACGCTAAGGAAGAGGAAAAGGAAGGCGGAAACCTTTCTGAATACTATCGATGCTAACTTTTTCGACTACTTGTCTTCTGAACCAAACGTCAATCCTATTATAAAAAGGAAGTACAATAAGGTATCTACAAATTATAAACGATTATCGAAACTAGACACTGAGAAGCAGGGTTCTGCAACCTCCGCCAGCGTTGAAGCTCAGGGTCAGTTGAGTAAGATTGACTTAAGACTAGAACAAATTGAACAGCTTAAGCAAGAAATCGCTAAGTCTGAAATTGAAATCACGAAACATTTAGCAAGCCTAAAGGAAGGCTTTAACTCTCGGGTGGAAATATCGAACACGCTAATACTGAACCAAGAGCTGTACAAGTCAGTTACAGATCGCTATCAGCTCGCATGCCAAAAAGCCGAGGACGACAAAGATTATATCAGTAATGGTTTTTTTAAAAACTTACTGATCAGTAATCAAGTTAGTATTTTTGAATTAACTTTAGTAAATAAAAATAACTCAGACGATCAAATAAAGTACGACCAGAATTTTTTCAATACTAACAAAGATGCCAACTTTCAAGCCTTTGATAAAGACGTCTATAAGTTTTATAATGTTAAATTTTTAATAAATTCCCCCTCAATAATCAGTGTGGATAACGGAGCAAAAGGTACCATTTGTGGCGGACCATACGTCGTCTCTGTCGCTAGAGGTTCGTTGCATATTGCTTTGGCCTATCCAAGTTCAATACATGGAATTGGAAACGATCAGATCCATGTACACCCTCACGCATCCTCAATTAGTAAGTCCAACTTCGCAGCTCAAGATCAAGAGGAGTACCAATGGATGTCTGCTTGTCTTGGCGAGGCCTCTGCCCTAATTTACAATGCCTTTGATAATAATAACTTAAAAACTATTTTGCTAGCTGCGCTAACTTGGGTCAAGAGCGCCAACAGCACAGATGTCTGGGGTAAAAGGTATAAGTTTTTCCCAAAAACGAACCGAATAAACTCTAAACCAAACTCATCTGAATCTTGCTCTGCCGACGAAGAAGCTATTAACGAAGATGAAATTCACGACTTCCTGGAAGAAATGATTTTCGAAGAACCAGCTCAAACCGAACCAGAGGTGGCACCGCCACCACCCGAACAGCAACAAGCTCAAGGGTTCTCGCCTGATCAATTTGCTGAACCTGTCACCGGCTACATACCAGCCTATAATCGGTCCTAATATATTTTTAAAAAAAAGAAAGAAATAGATGCAATCTGTAACTACCTATAAAGTTTTAAACAACTTGCCTCATATTAATATAACCTACAAAGGGCTTTTAGCAATTAAAGAGATTGTAAAAATTGCGCCTCAAGAAGCTCAATGGTTCCATACGGTTGAACCTTTTGTGTACAGGCAGTCCCCTAATGAAATTCAACTAGCTTTGTCTGATAAGATTTATATTCCAAGTCAAAACACTTCAGCAGTACAGGTAGATACTACCGCTGTAATGATGATGGATTTTTACAAAGAACTACAAAATGACTATCAAGATCAAAATATTGTAAACCAAAAGCTTACAGCCATGACTTGTTGGTGCCACAGTCACCACAACATGTCTCCGAACCCAAGCCACCAAGACGACTTACAGTTCAACTCCTTCATCTCTCTGGCAAAAGATCAAGGACAAAAATCTTGGCAGATTATGCTAATCTTTAACAAGAAAGATCAATTCTATTCAAGGGTTTATGATCCTCACACGTCTACAATCCATGAGGGTGTACCTGTAAATGTAATTAACGATTACAACTTTGATTATATCCATTTAGCTGCTAAAAATAAGTTTAAAAAGCCCAAGCTAGTCGCTCAAAAGAACTTATGGTCTTTCAATCACAACGGCTCTAATAAAGGAACTTTATTCCCGGAAGCAACGCCATCAAAGCCTGCAGGAGTAGAGGCTATTAACTGGGAGATCGCTGTCGACATAATGTCAGAAGCGTTCAGCAGCTATGCCTTTGAAGAAAAGCACAATGATAATAAAATTGAATTTACTGAACAAGAAGCTGTCAGGCTCTTCGCTGTGTTAGCAAATTACCTAGACGATAAGGAAATTATATTATTCTCATACTTAGTCTCAAAAAAGGCACAAGATATATTGCCTATATTCACAGAGAAAGCATTTGAAAAGAAATTCGCACTAGCTGACTATGACGATTTCGAAGCTATAATTCTGGAAGAATACGTCTCCTGCATGGAAGGTGAAACTTTCACCCTAAATGAGATAAGTGACGCTCTTCAAGATACGATAAGATTAACTGACATCTCTACAAAAAAAGACTGCAAGGAGTTCCTTAAAGAAAATGGTCACATCTAACGTAAGCTTTTTAAGGCATGGTGCCTTCTTCGGTCCCGAAGATTCCCAAGAACGAATACTAAACATCATTGGCGTCGGTGCGACAGGAAGTTGGGTCGGGTATCTAGCCGCAAAAATGGGCTGGCAACACTTCCGAGTCTGGGACTCAGATACAGTAGAAACTCATAATCTACCGAACCAAATATATGACATCTCTCAAGTTGGCATGTCTAAAGTCGAAGCCTTCAAGCAGAAAATAATTGAATTCAATCCAACCGTGCAAGTTGAAACTTACAACGAATTCTATACTTCTGAAAAGTACAGAAATGAACTAGAAGATTACGTCTTCGTTGGTGTCGACACTCTATTCGCACGAAAAGACATAATGGAAGGAATCAAATCACACTTGCTTGTAGAAGGAATCTTCGAAAGTCGAATGGGTTTTCAGCACGCTGAAATAAACTATCTGAATCCAGCCTATCCTTCTCAAATAGATGAATATCTGTCTCTGTTGAAGACTGACGATGAAGTTGAAGAAAGTGCGTGCAACGCACGTATAATCACAACTTTAACTTGTATAATCGCCTCAAACATAGTACATACTATTTGTGCTCTTGCAGCACAAGAAAGACACGGGGAGCAATATACTCCCCCCAAAAAGCAGATGTTCTCGCTTCCCTCTAACGTAAACACACCCCTATCGATCCACACACCAAGGATAGCTAAATGACAGTTAAAGATCAACTTCAAGAAGTTCTAACTCTAATCACAGCAGCAGTTCAAGATGCCGAAAAATTTGATTCAGGCAACGACACTGCTGGGAAGCGATTACGCATCGCTGCACAAGAAGCTAAGACTAAGCTTCAGCAGCTTCGAGTAAACGTTCAGGAAGAAAGAAACTCAAGAAAGCAATAAGCAAAACTCGCAACGTCGAGTTAACCCACAAAACACAACAACCCCCATAAGGAAGCTTAGCTTCCTTTTTTTGTATCACTTAAGGACAAAAGAATGAATAATATCACACTAATCATCATCCCTGGCTCTGGCGCTCGCTCCGTTCAAATCGACCAAAATGTTACTGTTGCCAGCTTGGTCTGCTCAGAGAATCTGCACGGCAGAGACATCATCATTAATGGTGCTGGCGTACCAGCGGCACAATTCGAAACCACAACAATTCCTATGAATGCGGAAGTCTTTGCTACGGGATCTGTAAAAGGCAACCATTAGTGGGTGCATGCACGTTCTTCGATGAAGCATTTGGAGATTCAGCTGAAGAAGCCTTTCAAGCAGCAAGATTAGATGCAAAATGGATGAATGGTCATGCCGGTTACACCGGAACCATTGCTGAAAAAAACAGTTTCTCTATGGCTTCAAATGAATCCTTAGCAGAAATCGCAGCTTACAAACTCGCCAAGTCTCTCGTTACTACTGACTATCGCGACAAATGGGGGCTTGCTGGATGCATCCAAATCGCTACCGCACCCAATGATTCGCTCAACAAATACTTATTTTTTGGCTGGGCTTCTGAATAAGTATCCGACCAAAAACACCTAAAGCTAACCAACATACAAGGAGTGAAAACTCCTTTTTGATATATAAGAAGAAAAAAATTATGTCTAACGCTACATTAATTATTATACCTGGACCTGGCGCTCGCTCAATCCAACTAGACCCTAACATGACAATCGCTGAACTTGTTTGCAGAGAGAACCTGCATGGTCGAGATATCATCATCAATGGTGCTGGTGTTCCATCAGCGCAATTCGAAACCACAACGATTCCTGTTAACGCAGAAATTTTCGCAACAGGATCGGTAAAAGGTAATTCTTTAAATTTTACCATGCGTCTTCTTTAGGAGCTGGGGCTAAGCAAGCCTACTCAAATCTAATCGAAACGGAAAGCGCTTGGAACGAATACTCAAGTATGGCTTCTGCTTTCCTAGAGACTAAAAGATATAAGATCGTTATCACGACCCCTTTTAGTACTGAAGAAGACGCTTTGAAATTTATTTCAACCAACACCCCCTTTAAAATGCGTTCTAAAACTGCTGGATGCGTAATCCTCGGTATGAAGGACGGACTAACCAATTATTTGTTTTTTACACAAACGCAGGACAAAAATGACTAACATCACATTAATAATCATACCTGGCTCTGGCGCTCGCCAAGTCTCAGTACAACCTGGCTCTACTATTGCAGACCTTGTTTCAAATGAAAATCTTCACGGTCGAGATATCATCGTCGACGGCGCTGGTGTTCCAGCGACGCTCTGGGCAAGCACCCAGGTAACCTCAAATGCAGAAATTTTCGCAACAGGCTCCGTGAAGGGCAACGCTAAGGGCGGAGGCAGCAAGGGTGGCGGTCGCCCTGCTAACGCTCCGTCAGGAACTGGGCGTCCTTCTGGGGGCGGCCGGGGCAATAACCCTCCATCCTCTGGCTCTAAAAAATAAGCCACTCCGACACACCTTAAAAGGTGTCAAGCTTAGTTGAAAAAGCCACTTTAACTAACTCCGATGCATCAAGAAGATGATTCCAAGACTTTAGATCAGCAACCTTGTTACTACAGTCAATTGTTTTTACCATTGTCTTAACTCACTTTGACGTTCACAAGGGGTACACGATGAGATTAAACAAGTCAGTCTTAAAAGAAGTTTTGATTCCTAACGAGATCTTTATCGACTTTTATAAAAATGGCATCATGGCACAGTCAATGGTCGACCTACTCAATCTTAATCCTGGCGAGTACTGTTTCGTTTTGGACTCAGACGACAACAAGGCCGTTGTAATCAACGTAGACAATAACCTTGTCCTTATGGATCCGTTCAAAAACAAAACAATAAATGGCTTCTCTCCAAAAGACTTGCTGCAAACTATTTACTTTAATTTGCTTGAGCAAGAGTCTATGATTGTGGTTGCTGCATTAGGTCCCGCTGGCACCGGGAAGACTACCGTTGCCTTAACTAAAGCGATTGCAGATTACTTTTCCGATAGGAAAAAGATATACTTATGCAAACCCACTCATCTGGTTAAAACTCATGAAAATCAAGTTTTCGGACCCGTACCAGGGGACATGCAAGAAAAGTATATGCCTTATCTAGGAAGTTTTGAAATCATACTAAACAAGATGCTAGGCAACGACGGTGGCGACTACTTAAAAAGCATGCTAGAAAAGAAACATATCGAATTTATGCCCGTAGAATTTACTCGGGGATGTACCTTCGAAAACTGCACATTCATACTAGATGAAGCGCAGAATTTATCTTGGCATGAACTAAAAACAGTGCTATCAAGGATAGGCGAAAAAAGCAAAATAATACTTTGCGGAGACCCTAATCAAATTGATGCAAACTTCAAATATATTCACAGCGGACTTTACACGCTTCTAAATTCACCTTCCTTTAAAAGCTCTAATTTTACTTCGAAAATAGAACTTAAAAAACAATACAGAGGTCGGATACCCGACCTTATCTATAACATAGATAAAGAATTAATTAAGGACAACCAATGACATACCCTTCAAGTTTTAACATTTATAAAAAAGCAGCCGCTGCCCAGTTCACTGTCTTACCCCCGAGGAGGGACGACAATGGACGAATTAATAAAAATGGCGCTGTGCTCCTGGAGATGGCTCCGTCTTCTGGAGAGAAAACTTATGATTGGAAAAACAATAAAGTAACTTTCGCGTTCGGAATCAATGATTTATGCTTATTTTTTGATGACCCAAATGCGCCTAAATGGGGATCTTTTTTCCACGTAAACGATTCCACCAACAAGAAACTAACGTTAAGTCCTGGCGAGGGCAAATATGCTGGCACATACATGATGTCACTTTTAATGGGTGAAAATCGTGTAAGTGTAAGCTTAAGTGGCGGCGAATTTAATGTCCTCGGCCGACTATTCTCAGCAGCAATTCCGATCATTCTCGGCTGGAACAATGTTTGAGATTAAGAATGAGAAAGAACAGTTCAATATAACTCCAGACAAACTGTTCGATTTGATACTAAAGCAATGTTTCGTTGATTCAGAAAATGATTTTCTAATCGACGTAGACACTTATGTAGAAGAAATTGCAACAACCATAAAAAAGGATTTGCTTTCTGCAAACCTAAACCAGCTTTTCTCAATATACTTTATGGCAGGTTACCACTATAAAGTATTTTTAAATAATAACGAAGTAACAATTAATAGAAACACTAAGGAAAAAATATAAATGTTTTCATACTCCATTTCAGTCAGACGCATCAACAACCCAAACAGCAAGCTTAAAGCTTTTGCTACTGTAACTATTGACGACCTCCTTGATCTTGAGGGATTCAAGGTTATAGACGGCGCAAAAGGGCTTTTTGTAAGCGTCCCCTCGCACAAAGGCAATGTCGTTGAGGATGGAATCTCTGTCGAGAAGTACTTCGATGACGTCCGCTTTAAAGGCGAAGCAGGCATAGCCTTTGCAGAAGAGCTTAAGTCTTCTATCATTAGTGAGTACTCAAACTCAAACTCGCAAACAGCGAAGAAACCAAACCGAGCAGCCGCAGCTGCAGCAAATGTAAAAGCAGCTACTAAAAGCAGCGAAACCAATAGCGACTCCACGCCGCCCAGAGATCGTAAGCCTCTCTGGGGGTATTGATATGGCGGATGATGCTTTGGACATTAAAAAAACAGACGCAACCGATATCATAGAATCTTTGAGCGAAGGTGCCGCCCTGTATACTGAAGTCACCGAAGCATTCATTAAAGAATTTGTCTTTTATGAAAAAACTCTTTATGAATGGGCAACTGAACTAATGATTCCTATACCCAACAATCGTGGGTTGGATATAGTTACGTTCAGGAGTCTGCTGTTAAAGCTCGCCAACAACCTTCAGATTGCTTCAAATTACTATTCTGTTGCGTCCTCCATGTCAGAAACGATAGGTGGTGGCAACACTATGAGAAAAGCAGATATCGTTAGCCTTATCGTAAATAATTATGCTAAAAAAGGTGCCAAACGTCCTGCCGCTTCAGTAATCGAGAAGATGGCAGATTCATATTTAACAAATACTGTTTCAGCAGAACGAGCAGCAAAAATTGTGAAAAATTTCTGGAAGCAACGAGTCGATACTATGCTCGATCTAAGAAAAGTTTTCGAACAAATAGGGCTTTCTCTCTCTGTAGAAATGAAGTTCACAGCCAACTAAGGAGTTACCATGGGGTTAGATAATTACTGGTCGCTCAAGAATAGCGACAAGGAGCATCCAAAGTTTTCCCCTGAGTTAAATCTTTGCTCTGGGATCTTTTCAAGCGACGGCGCTAAATCATTCAGGGGCAAAGTTTATTCACCCTTCTTCGAGGAAGAATTTGGTGTCACTTTATATCAAGAGGAAATATCGCCCGAAGACATAAGAGAGATCTCGGAAAAACTTAAGATCTTCATAGAAGAAAACAGTGCACATGACCGTCGCTTAAGCAGACACCTGGAAAACCAAGAAGTTAATGATTTATTACGTATGTTTGAAGCGTATGCAGAGCTTAATGCCACGCTGATAGGCTGGTGGTAAAGATATGGAAAGTGGAATAACCCTAGGTCTTATAAGCTATGTGTCATTTGTATTCTCCTTCTTTCATTTTCCCGCTCGCTTAAAGACATTCTTATTAAGCAACCCCTTCCTTACGGATTGTTTATCAGTTAGTATCTCATTCGTCTTACTCACTGGAGTTTCAAAATCAATAGTAGCTGTTATCGCTGCAATGCTCTGTGGGCTGCTAGTTAATGTCACTTTAATGATACATAGCAACTGGTTCTAATCGACTTAACATAACGTCTTAAACTATTCACCTAAAAAAAGAAGTAAAATGACACTCGCCAACACAACCACAACCGCACTTGCGTATTTTAATAATGATGAATTAGCAGCTCAAGTCTGGACGAACAAGTACGCACTAAGAACAAAGGCAGGAGAATTCAAAGAGTTCTCCCCTGACGATATGCATCGACGGCTAGCAAGTGAATTCGCTAGAATCGAAACAGCCTATAACGATATATCTAAAATTCCAAAAACAAACCCCCTAACAGAGGCCAAAATATACGCACAGCTAAAAGGATTTAAGAAGATCGTCCCGCAAGGGTCCCCGATGATGGGTATCGGGAACCATCATATAAATACTTCGTTAAGTAACTGTGTTGTGGTTGAGTCTCCAGAAGATAATATCTCTTCGATTATGAATAGTGGTAGAAGTTTAGCAAACTTATTTAAACGCAGATGCGGAGTTGGATTGGACTTAAGCTCTCTGCGCCCAGAAGGCACAAGAGTTTCTAATTCAGCCGGAACTACTACAGGCGCATGGTCTTTCGCTGACTACTATAGTCATGTTTGCCGAATGATAGGCCAGAATGGCCGCAGAGGAGCGTTGATGCTATCTCTTGACATTAGGCATCCAGACATCGAAAAGTTCGCTCTAATGAAGAATGACTTGACGAAAGTTACAGGCGCTAACATTAGTATTAAAGTCACTGATGACTTTATGAATGCCGTAAAGGGAAAAGAGTCGTTCACCTTAAGGTTCCCTGTTGACTCTGAAACTCCAATCTATGAAAAAGAGGTTTCAGCTGTAGAGCTTTGGGAAAAGATAATCATCTCAGCCAAAACCACAGCAGAACCAGGACTGTTGATGTGGGACAACATCACTAAGTATCTTCCAGCAAACGAGTACCCAGACTTCAAGACAATAAGTACGAATCCATGTGCCGAGATTCCTTTATCCGCTTACGATTCGTGCAGACTAATATCAATAAATCTTAAAAATTTTGTTACAGATGCATTTTTGCCTAATGCAAAGTTCGACTATGACGAATTCACCGAAACAGTTAGATGCGCAATGCGCATGTCAGACA
>JACKQG010001558.1_pt1 | contig 31455 bp, 21 predicted proteins | sample 8237621 | NCBI WGS metagenome assembly JACKQG01 (sample SAMN15677084, study PRJNA649215) | marine metagenome | biome: marine; feature: Black Sea; material: saline water; isolation source: suspended particulate matter (SPM) from the Black Sea western gyre | collected 2013-06-09/2013-06-10 | depth... | reverse complement strand
AGCCGAAAGATGCTGGAGCAATGTACAGAGTTGTTCACGCCAGACACTATCATGCGGTGGTTTCGGGAACTCATTGCCCAGAAGTATGATGGATCTCATAACCGAACGTCACCTGGTCGACCACAAATAGGTCAGGAGATTGTCAATCTTGTGATTCGATTCAAAGAAGAGAATCCACGCTGGGGATACCAGAAGATCACCGACCAGATCGTTTACCTGGGCTACAAGATCAGCAAGTCCAGTGTAAAGAATATATTGATCGAAAACGGTTATGATCCTGAGCCAGACTTAACCGTCAGATCAACCTGGCACGAATTCATTCAAAGTCATTGGGATGTATTAGCCGCCTGTGACTTCTTTACCATCGAGTTTCTTGTGAGCCACAAACTAGTCCGCTGTACGGTGTTCTTTGTTATGGAGCTTGCTACCCGAAAGGTCTTTTTTGCTCCTATCAAGCTTCAACCGGATGGAGCCGATATGAAACAAGTGGCAAAGATTCTTACGGATTTGGAGGATGGTTTTCTCCATGGAAAACAATATTTAATCCATGATCGAGACCCGCTGTATACTACAGAAGGATTCCATGAGATACTGAAGAGTTCTGGGATAGAACCGGTGAAGCTTCCTGCTCGAAGTCCAGATTTGAATTGCTACGCTGAACGCTTTGTCAAATCCGTAAAATCCGAGTGTTTGGATTTTTTGATTCTGTCATCGGTGGCGCAACTTGAATATGTTCTTGAGCACTATTGGGAGTATTACCATCACGAACGCATTCACCAATCGCTGGGCAGGATCATTGAGCCCAAACACACTACTGAAGAAACGGCGAAGATTGTCTGCATCGAACGACTGGGTGGTCTGCTGAAGTCCTATCACCGATTAGCCGCTTGACCATCAGGGCAATGTGATGTCGTAGCCGATAGAATGTGTTCTTTCATCGAATTCCCAAGTCCAGGTTCATTTTCTTCAAGGAAGAACCAATGTCAGAATGTCATTGAGACATCAAACTACTGCCGATATTTCGAGTATTATCTTTTGACAGAACAGTGACTTAGTCGAGGATGAATATTTGCACCCCATGGCGGAAGATCCAAAGATAAATTCAGGATAATTCATGATCGGTATTTATTATCAAAAGAATTATATGATTGATACATTTCTTTTCATCCGACCACTTAATCCGATGCTAAAAGCCTTCGTTTTTTTTCTTTGAATAAGGCGAGTTCCCGTTGATAGTCCTGGGGATAATCCATATCCGACAGAACCGCAAATGTTTTCACAGGTAACTCAAAGATATCATCTTTGTGGGCATACAGAAGGCCCCGTAATCCAACAGCATCATAATACGTTAAAATCTCTTCGCGATAGGTTGCTGAAAACATGATGGGATGTCCCCGTTTGCCATTGTAGAGAGGCACGAGGATTTGCTTTTCATTGGAAGCGAAATTTTGCAGCATTTTATCAATTAGTTTTGTAGTGACAGACGGCTGGTCGCCCAGTGCAACTAAAACCGCTCTGCATTGCTGCGATATGGCGTGCAGACCGCAGCGTACCGAAGACAACATGCCGGATTTGTAGTTGGAATTATTAACAATGGAAACCGGCCGACCGGACAATTCCCGGCTTACTTGTTTCCCCTGGCAGCCCACAACCACGTGAACCTCATCAACAGAGCTTGCAGTAAGCTGATCGACTATGTGGGCAATGACTGTTTTACCGCCGAAGGGCAAAAGCAGTTTTTGTACGCCCATTCGGCGTGAGCGGCCCGCAGCAAGAACTATCGCACAAATCATTGCAGTCCCTTTTGGTCCTTTGACAAGTCAGGATTTCTTTTGCGGCGGACAGCTATCAACTCAGCAGTAATACTCGCAGCAATTTCCGGTACGGTAACAGCACCTATATCCAGCCCTATTGGCGCGTGAACCCTTTCAAATTGTTCTTCAGTGGCAAGGCCGGATTCAATAAAATTCTTACGAATCAGAGCTACTTTTCGCTTGCTGCCAATCATGCCGATATAAGCAGCAGGAGCATGAATACATGCTTCGAGGCTCTCTGCATCAAGTTTGTGTCCGCGTGTGACAAGCACTATATAAGTATCACCTGCGATGTGCTGAGCAGTTATAAGTTTTGGAATAACACCGTCACAGGTTGTTGTCCCTTCCGGAAAAAGAGCCGGGTCGGTGAATTCCGGCCGGTCATCTATGACGGTAATATCAAATCCAACAAGGCTTGCTTGCAATGCAACTGCCTGGCCGATATGCCCCCCCCCTGCTATTATTAAAAGAGGCCTGGGAATCACCGGCTCTACTAAAACTTCCGTAAAGACCTTTGGATTTTCGGAGCTTTCTGCGAACAACTGCGGCCTCTCATGAGCCAGACAGGAGCGTATATTCTCTGCACCCGGAAAGGCTGCATCCAAAGGGATATCCTTTTCTGGGAGCCATTGAGCCTTAACCTCCGAGTTTGCACTACTGCTCGCGCTTGTGAGCATAACCCCTCGTTGCCGTTGCAAAACAGCTTCGGCAACTTGAGCGTAAGATGCTCTGGCTTTCGCAGCCGTCGGATCGATCAGGATACGCATTGTCCCTCCACAGATAGGAACGTCATCGGCCCTGTCAGCACCGTAGAGATTCATGTCAAAAACGACCGGATGTTTCGATTTACATACCTCAACTGCTCGACGCTGAGCTTCAGCCTCCACCTGACCTCCACCGAGTGTACCCCAGATTTTGCCTTTATCATCTATTACGGCTTTTACTCCCGCCTTACGCGGGGTGGAACCTTCCACCTTCAGTATCAAAGCCATCGCGAAAGTCTTCCCGCTATCGATGAATTCTACGATTTTCCGGTTAACATCTATAGAGCAGCGATTTCCATCCATCTTATTATCCTCGGGCCGGTATTCAATCCATTATAATTGCCTGAACAAGGCGCTTTGCATTGGCATGGAACGAACACGGATACCGGTAGCAGCAAAGACGGCATTGGCAATGGCAGGGGCGATGGCAATAATAGGTGTCTCTCCGCCCCCCGCCGAGGGTATGTCTGTTTTGTTAATGAAATGCACTTCGATTTTTGGGACATCTTCAAAACGCGGCACTTTATACCCGGAAAATCCGGCGTTCAGGATTTTGCCGTCTTCGAACTGCATTTCCTCACGCAGGGCAGGCCCCAGGCCCATTGTGATGCAGCCCTGTACCTGTGAAAGCAGGTTTGCGGGATTGATAATAGGGCCGCACTCAAATGCCTCACAGACCTGATTTACTTTTATCTCACCCCGCCCGCGGTCAATACTCACTTCCACACAGGCCGCCACTACGGAATTCTTTTCCGTCCCACAGGCCAGCCCAACACCTAATTCAGAAGTGACCTTTTTTCTACGACTTGGCCAATCGAAATGTTTAGCAGCGGCTTCCAGTACGGTTCGTATGCGCTGATTCTCAAGATGGGCAAGCCTAAAGGCAAGCGGATCAGCCCCGGCCGCGGCGGCAAGCTCGTCCATAAAGGACTCTCTGGCGAAGTTATTGGCTGTTGCAGCCAGGCATCTGTATGCACCCTGGCGCAAAGGAGAGTCGGATCCCGCCGATAGAATACTTTTATTGGCGATATTGTATGGTGTATCAATTGCAGCACCGCCAGCGTTGATGTTGGTAAAGTCCCAAGCAATAAGTGAGCCTTTATTATTCAGCCCCCCCCTGCATTCGATTACTGCTGCCGGTCGGAAATAGGCCCAGGTAAACTCTTCGGCCCGTGTCCAGTGCACCGCCACGGGACGCCCTACCGCTTTGGCCAATCGAGCAGCCTCTTCGGCCGCCTCGCCGGTATGCTTGCCCCCGAACCCACCGCCCATATCCGGCACAATTACACGGACTCGCTCATTTGGTAGTTGGAAAGTACGGGCCAAATCCCCTTGTACTCGCTGGGGACCATCTACGCCCGTCCAGACTGTCAGCTTTCCGTCATTCCATTCTGCTGTTGCCGCCCTTGGTTCCATCGGGGTATGCTGAACATAAGCCACTTCGTAGGTTTCACTCAGAATCTTGCTTGCATCTGCGAAAGCTTTTTCAACAGAGCCGCTGGTTCTCGGGCGTGACCTTTCACCTGTACGGGCATTTTTTTTCAGATGGGTAAAGATTTCTTTGCTCGACGGATGAACAACAGTTTTCCATGATGCGGTTTTTGCAACAGCCTCCAGAGCCTTAGCCGCAAGAAATGTCGATGGCGCAGCACATCCAACGAACTGTCCATCCCGAACAACAATTACATCTTTCATGGCTTCGGCTTTGGAAAGGTCGATCGATTCAAGCGTAGCCCCGTAAGAGACCGGACGCAGGATTTTTCCGTAAAGCATATTAGGACGAAGAACATCTGAAGGGTAACGGTGTTTTGCAGTAACTATATCCCGGTTATTTTGCCTGGGAACCGAAGTGCCAAGCGTTTTCCACTGACTTACAGGCGTAACCACTACATCAGAAGGGATAGTTTGTTTGAAAACCTCGGCGACGTCCTTTGATTTGGCCAGGTCCGCATAGGTGACTGTCTTTCTCGTGGCCTTGTGAGTAATAATACCATTGCGCACATCCAAATCACCACCGTCCACCTTCCATTTTTCAGATGCAAGCTTCGTCAAAAGCTCGCGGGCAGTCGCAGCGCCTCGGCGTACGGCGGGAACATTAATAGGTGTTGTCCGGCTGCCGGCGGTTATCCCATCGTCAGGTACCAGAGCCGTATCAGACATTATCATACGGATCCGATCAACGGAAACCCGCAGCTCCTCAGCGGCGGCCTGTGCAAGTTCCGCCCGTGACCCCTGGCCTTCCTCGACTTTGCCGGTCATGACGGTTATTGTACCATCCGGATTTAGGTGGAGCCGTGCCGCAACAGATAATTGTCCATCACTGCGGCCTCGCTGACCGAAAGAAACACCCTGAGTAACCGTGATAAGAAGCCCTGAGCCAAGCATTTGCACAAATGTTCGGCGGGTCAATTTAATCCCCGAGTCCGGGGCATTGATAGAGTCGTTACAAAGAGGTTCAAGCAATTCTTTTGTATGGGTATCTTTTATCATGGTATTCTCACCTCCTTCATTTGCAATGCAGCCTGGCGAATGGCATTTATTATTTTTGTATATCCATTACACCTGCATATGTTGCCATTCATTCCTTCCTTGATTTGTTTGTCCGTTGGCTTCGGATTATTTTTCAGAAGTGCAGCAGCAGCCAATATCATGCCGGAAGTACAGTATCCACACTGAATTGCTCCTTTGTCAAGGAAGGCCTGCTGAATAGGATGAAGTGAATCACCATCAGCAAACCCTTCGATTGTTGTAATCTTTTTCTTATCAGCCCTAACAACCGGCGTAATGCAGGAGAGAGTTTTTTTGCCATCCATCAACACCGTGCAGGCTCCACACTGCCCTTCGCCACAGCCGTACTTGGTGCCGGTCAGATGGAACTCCTCTCGCAGCACATCAAGAAGAGACCGTGCCGGGTCGGTAACGACCGTTCTTTCATTGCCGTTAACGATCAAAGTAATTTTGGCATCCATAACTGTCCTCCACTAAACATGATTTTTCCAGACCAAATCCAGCCAGCACATTGCCGGTCTTTCAGTATAATATTATAAGCACATTTACGGATTAAGGAAACAGCACTTTTTTAGTTAATGTCCCCCACCTCGTATCATTTTCACTGCGTGGGGTATGACATCCAAAATTATTTCCAAACATTCTCGTACAGCTTTAGGGCTTCCGGGTAGATTAACTATGAGGGAATTCTTCCGCATACCAGCGACACCCCGTGACAGGATTGCTTTTGAAGTTTTTCTGAAACCTTCGACTCTTAGAATTTCGCTAAAACCAGGGGCCATTCTCTCACACACAGATGCCGTTGCCTCCGGCGTAACATCGCGAGGCCCCAGTCCCGTCCCGCCGGTAGTCAGCACCACGTCAATACTCTGTTCATCTGAAAAACTCTTTAGAACGCTGACTATTTCCTCGTGATCATCAGCGACAATTTTCTTCTCGCATACCTCAAAAGTCTCTACAGGGAGCATATCTATAATAGTTTGCCCGCTTACATCCTCTCTACTGCCTTCAGCACAGCTATCACTGATTGTCAATACAGCTACCTTAATTTTCATTGGTCATAACCTCGATAAGGTCACCAACATTTATTGCCCCTGCCTTAACCACCCTTGCAAAAACACCTTCTCGCGGCATAATACAGTCGCCAATCTGCTCGAAGATTTCACAATTACTATGGCATTTCTTCCCAAACTGCGTTATTTCAAGCTCAACGTCAGCCCCAGCCTTCAGTATGCTTCCGATTTCCAAAGCACACAAGTCGAGACCTTCCGTCGTTATATTCTCGGCAAAATTGCCCGGGGCGACTTTTGCGCCTTTTGCTATCATTTTATCTATGGATTCAAGCGCAAGTAAACTTACCTGTCTGTGCCAATTACCCGAATGAGCATCCCCGATGATACCAAAATCTGCCTTCAATTCGGCTCTGAGCACATTCGTTTTTTGCGTACCTTTTTCTTTTGAAACCGATATTGCTTTAATTCTGCCTTTTGTAGTCGCCACTTTTACCACCGGTTTTTTCAATTAATTTTACATTGGTTATAACCATATCCTTGCCTTTGTACTTCAGCATATCATAGATAGTAAGGCACGCCGCACCTGCTCCAACGAGAGCTTCCATTTCTACACCCGTCTTGCCCGAAGATTTCACTGTCACAGTTGCTGTAATTGACTGGTTCTGCTCACTCAGATCGAAGTCAACATCAACAGCCTCAATCAGGATAAGGTGGCACATGGGAATTATCGCCGGCGTAGATTTCACCGCAGTGATAGCGGCAACTTTTGCAGTCGCAAGCACATCACCCTTGATACAAATGCCCTGCCTGACAGTTTGAAAGGCTTCTTCACCAAGGACAATTGTGCCGCTCGCCTTCGCAGTCCTCAGGGTAATGTCCTTGATACTTACATCCATCATTCCACTATTATCCGCCACAGCTCTTAACCTCCTACTTTACACATTGAAAAATCTTCGTTCAACGAGTTCAATTTCGTATAGTTACTCTTTTCATTTATTGCCCTGCCCAGCAGGTCCAGAATTTGCCGGTTACTTGCTCCGCTGCGGATAAGCTGTTTAAGGTCGTAGGTATGAGCCGAATACAAACACGGCATGAGCTTTCCGTTACTGGTCAACCGAAGTCGATTGCACGAACAGCAAAACGTTGAAGTTCGGCCGCTTATAAAACCTATCCCTCCGACTGAATCTTTGATCTTGAAATTCAACGCAGGGCCATTGCTGTGCCCCTCAACTACACTGGAAAGTGGTCCATATTTGCGCTCTATAATAGCACGAACCTCACTATTGGGGAAATAATCACTCGCCGGATTTGTGTGTTTACCGGTCGGACAGTACTCTATAAATCTGACGGTAAGAGGTAAACGAATGCTCATTTCTGCGAGTGCTGCAATCTGCTCTTCACTGTCATTGACGCCTTTTATTATAACGCTGTTGATTTTAACAGGCGCCAGACCTGCCTCTATTGCTTTATAGATACCTTTGGTTACTTTCGGCAGCAGGTCAAATCCAGTAATATTCCTGTAGCTGTCTCTTCGGGCCGAATCAACGCTAATATTAACCCGCTGTAAGCCTGCGGCTTTAAGTTGCCCGGCAAGCCCTTCAAGAAGCACGCCATTAGTTGTTAGTGCCAGGCTGTCAATGGCCGGCAGCGCTGCGAGTTTGCCAACCAACCGGACAATATCTTTTCTCACTAACGGCTCACCGCCGGTAAGACGAATCTTGCTTATCCCGCATTCGGTCAATAATCCGGTTATGCGCTCTATCTCCTCGAACCGCAGAATCTCCTTGTGCTCGAAAAAACCGCAATCCCCCAAAGGATTACAGTAAACACACCTAAGATTGCATCTGTCAGTAACTGAAATTCTAAGGTAATCAACGCTCATCACTTACACGACCTAAAAGTTATGTTTCATTCAAATCAACCTGACCGGAACAACCGTTCCTCCTTCAATTTCCGCAACACCAACACCAATACTAATCAGTCCGTCCGCAATGCAGAGCGCATTAATGTGTGCCGAACCGTGATAGTTAACAGGTTTCAACATACCGGCATCCGTAATTACAACCGGAATCCAGGCTTGCCTTTCGGTCTTCGTTCTCTTGAAGGATTCACCCATTGGCATCATAACAGCAACAGGTGTGTAATCGTAGCTCATCATCTTATAAAGAAAAGGCTTAACCAAAAGCTCGAATATTACAAACGTCGATACCGGATTGCCGGGCAACCCAAAGCAATAGATATTTTCTGAGACACCAAAGACTGTCGGTTTTCCCGGCTTTATCGCCACCTTTTCGAACAAGAGGTTTATGTTGTTTTGCTTCAATATTCCCGGCACAAGGTCGAAATCTCCCATCGAAACACCGCCGGAGACGATAACAACATCGTTTTCCTCAACCGCTTGTTTGAACATCTTATCAATGGACTGGTCTGTATCTTTGGCAATGCCGTAATTTTTTGCTATGGCCCCCATACTTTCAACCTGCGCAGTAAGCTGGAAGCTGTTGCTGTTTCTTATTTGTGACGGCCCCGGCCTGGATATCGGTGGAACCAATTCATCACCCGTTGCGAGTATCCCGACCCTCGGCCTTTTCGAAACCACCGGCTGTGCACAACCAACCGAAGCAAGGACCGCAATATGCTGCGGCCCGATGCGCGTACCTTTAAATAGAACGACTTGGCCTTCTTTGATGTTTTCACCCCTGAGACAAATGTTGTCGTCTGTATTTTCACCGACAAAACGCATAGTACTATCAGTGGGATTTTCGGTAAACTCAACCATAACGACACAATCGGCACATTGCGGCACTGCAGCACCTGTCATAATTTTCGCACACTGATTCGGTTCGAGCGATTTCGTGGGTGTACATCCCGCAGGAATGGTTTCAACCACCTCAAGCTCATTGACCAAATCAGCTCTTCGGCAGGCATAGCCGTCCATAGCAGATTTATTGAATGGCGGCATGTCCATATCCGATTGGGCATCCTCAGCTAATATCCGGTTTGTCGCATTGGTAATATCGACCCGCTCGCTGCCGAGCCTGCGAACTGAATCCAAAACAGTTCTGAGAGCTTCTTCAAATGGTATCATTCTTCCTGCTCATAAAATACTTACTTGCAATGGCTCCTCTTATTTAGATTCCAGAACAAATATTTTATCATTATTTTCCTGTCTTTCAAGAAATATCTTTATTGTGTGAAGACGCTCTCTTCGCGTCCAAAAACTCCAGATGAATAACATTTTTAGCCATAAAATTGTTCTGGACATTCGCTATGAAATATGCTTCAATTTTTCCAGTTTGAACTTTAGATTGGAACCTAAAACACGAGAGGGTTCGATATGAACGAAACCATTTCTTTCACACTCAACGGCAAATCTGTTAGTTTAACTACAGACAGCCAACGTACGCTTCTATGGGTATTGCGTACCGATCTGGGTCTGACCGGTACGAAATATGGCTGTGGTAAAGCAATGTGCGGTGCGTGCACTGTTATAGTTAATGACAGAGTCGCGCGGTCATGCACGCTTCCCATCAGGAGCATCAAAGGTAAAAATGTTCTTACCATCGAAGGTCTGGCAAAGAACGGAAAACTGCATCCGATTCAGGAAGCGTTTGTTAAGCACGATGCTCTTCAATGCGGTTTCTGTACACCGGGTATGATTCTCAACGCTTATAGTCTTTTATTGAAGAATCCGGAACCCACCCGTGAAGAAATCATCGAGGGCATGGAGTATAACCTGTGTCGGTGCGGAGCACATATTCGAATTATCCGGGCTATCGAAACTGCAGCTCAGGAAATGAAAGGAGCCGGGTAAAGATGAACGAGGATAAATTGCAAGTCGCCGAGCACGGCCATGACGAGGATATCTATCCACTTAGCCGTCGAGAGTTTCTGCAGAGCTTAGGTAGTGGAATCGTAATCTTCTTCGCTGTAGGGCAGGTACCAACGGCAAGGGGGCAAAGCCGTGGCAAAAAAGAACGGCCTGATTTTAATGCCTATCTCAGGATAGGAGAAGATGGCAGAGTTACTTGTTTCACCGGCAAGGTCGAGCTGGGACAGGGTCCCATCACTTCTCTTGCCCAGACATTGGCAGATGAGCTTGATGTACCTTTGGAATCGGTTGATATGGTTATGGGAGATACCGACCTCTGTCCGTTCGATGCAGGTACGTGGGGTTCCATGACCACGCCGTATTTTGGCCCTGTGCTTAGGGCGGCAGGAGCTGAAGCTCGGGCTATCCTGATAGGGCTGGCAGCGGTGCGTCTTAAGGTACCCAAAGACCGGCTGGCTGTCAAAGACGGAGTCGTGTTTGACAAGACCAACAAGTCACAAAAAGTCACCTACGCTCAACTGACCGAAGGCAAGAAGATTCAAAAGCGCCTGGAGCAGGAACCCCAGATAAAAACAGTCGGACAATATAATCTGATTGGAAAACCTGTTAACCGCCTTGACGCCAGGAAAAAGGTAACAGGCGAGGCAAAATATACAGGTGACATTCGCATTGCCGGTATGGTATGCGCAAAGATTCTTCGACCTCCGTATCACGGTGCAAAAGTAAAAAGCCTGGATACTTCAATAGTTGACAAAATCGAAGGCGCACAGGTTGTCCGGGATGGTGAGCTAATTGCTGTACTGCATAAGTATCCCGATATAGCCGAGAAAGCTCTGGGTAGTTTACAGGTCGAATATGATATTCCCAAAGCGAGATTTGATGATAAAACCGTATTCGATTATTTCGTCGATAATGCCGGTAACAGCAAAGTAACCGCCCAGGGTGGTAATATCGAGAGCGGACAAAAGCTCGCTAAATATATGGTTGAGGAAACGTATTTGAACGGTTATGTTTCTCATGCTCCGATGGAGCCTCACGCCGCTTTGGCACATTTCGAAGATAATAAGCTTACAGTTTGGGCCTCAACTCAAACGCCTTTCGGCCTTCGCAGGGATTTGACCCGAGAGCTTGGTATGTCGGAAGAAAATGTCCGTGTTATTACACCTTTCGTAGGAGGCGGATTTGGCGGAAAGATAAGCAACGGCCAGGCCATGCAGGCAGTCAAGCTGGCAAAGATTGCAAAAAAACCGGTCCAGCTTGTCTGGACCCGTGAAGATGAGTTCTTCTATGACACATTCAGACCTGCGGCAGTTGTTAAGATTAAGTCTGGTATAGCCGACTCGGGGAAGATTGTTTCGTGGAATTACGACATATACGGCATGGGCAGCCGAGGTTCTCAGCTATTCTACGATGTACCAAATCATCGTACGACGGTTTGCAGAGAGTTGAAGAATGGCGAAAACATGCACACAGTCGCAACCGGCCCCTGGCGAGCACCAGACAATAACACCAACAGCTTTGCACGGGAATCTCACATCGATGTCATGGCCGCCAGAGCGAAAATTGACCCTCTGGAATTCCGTCTAAAGAACATAACCGACGAGAGATTTCGAAGAGTGCTCAAAGCCGGAGCCGACAAATTCGGCTGGACTCCGGCCAACAAAACCCCCAGTGGAAGAGGCTATGGAATGGCTTGTGGTTTTGACGTAAACGTCCCTGTCGTTCTATTCGCAGAAGTCAAAGTTGATGAGCGAACCGGAAGCATAGAGGTCAAACGCGTCGTATGCGCCCAGGATTTGGGCCTTGTCATTAATCCGGAAGGAGCTACAATCCAAGTAGAAGGCTGTATAACGATGGGTCTGGGTTATGCGTTAACAGAAGAAGTCCACTTCCAGGGTGGGGATGTCATCGATATGAACTTCGACAGTTATGAGCTTCCGCGTTTCTCATGGGTACCGAAGATCGAAACAGTGCTGATAGAAGCTGATGAATCACCTTCAAGAGGAGGCGGAGAGCCGGCCATTATTTGTATGGGCGGAGTTCTTACCAATGCTGTTTATGATGCCACGGGCGCCAGATTGTTTCAAATCCCAATGACTCCGGAACGAGTAAGAAAAGCGATCGCAAGCCGTGCCTGACATGCAGCTTTAACAACATAGCTGAATTCACTTTTCAACAGTGATTTTTACTTCCCGGATAGTGTTATTACCCGATTTGGGGAATGGTCTCGGCATAGGTTGTGCAATCCCATTGGCATCGATTGTCCGGCAGCGAAGGTCATATTGTCCTGGCCGTTCAGCCCTAAGCAGTGCGGCCCAATGGGCAATCGTATTGGGTATTGGCCAGCGGTGCGGTTTTCCGCTGTCAGTGTCGAATTGTAGCGGGACAGGCGGCATCTTACCATCGGGAAGTCCTCCTCCCCAATCTTTCGGAGGAGGCAGAATATCCGCATCTTTCCACTCGGCCCTGGCAAAATAAGGGTCATCCTCTGGAAGAGGTTTATCCTCCGGGGCAAGCCAATACTGAACCTTGCTCAGGCCCGATATACCAACCTCTGCAACTCCTGTTATCGGCATAGGCTGCCCGGCTTTGATTTGCTTTGGAGTATGGATAAAGCGAGCACAGGTCTTAAGATAACTGACAGTATCATTGTTCCAGCCTGCATACGTATCGTTGGCCTGGAAATTATTCGTTAATATAATGCGATGGAGCCACTTTACGCACTTATTACCATATTCACCCGGAACCATCATACGAACCGGAGCGCCTCGGGCGGGTGTAAGCCATTGGTCATTGAGTTTGTAGCACAGCATTACAGGGTGCTTGCCTGGCGGGTCTTCCAGGACACGGCCAATAGGCAGGGAACTCTGGAATCTCTGCTCTGGGTCGTTGTTGTGGTAACCATAGTAAAAGACACGCCGAACATTACCTCTCGGACGTGCTAACCATACCACATCCCTCAGAGGTACTCCCTCCCATAATCCCATTCCACATGGATGACGGCCGTTCGTACAGGATATCAAATTCATAATACGCACGGCTTTTGTCTCGGCAAGCTTCATTAATCCATCGAAGTTCATGGCCGTGCCTAAAGCCTTAGAAAGCGGCTGATCGACTTCAGAGTTACTTTCGGGATCGGCAACAACCTCAAGCTCCCATGTTTCACGCGCCAGTCCTACTTCGCGAAGTTTTTCAGGCGGCAGCTTATGCGGCGGCGGTTTGCCTCGACCGAAAGTGCGAAAATCCTTATCTTGAGTGAGATACTCCAGTTTTGAAACGGCCTCAGCAAGCAGTGGGTCGATTTGACCCTCATGCTCCTGGGCCCAGAGCTTTGAAATACTCAGAGCAGTTACACCCGCCGCGCCGAGCTGAAGGAAGTAACGACGGGTAACATTGCTATGTTCTTTTGCGAGTTGTTTTATTTTGTCCATAGTATAATGGATTATAAGTATTTCTCATGCCCGCTGTCAAGAATTTCCCGCACATATTGTTATCTGTTCAATCACTTATTTTGATTGCAAACCATTTGTAAAAAGCCGGTATCACAAAAAGTGTAAGCACAGTTGCCGACGTTAAGCCAAATACCACCACCGCCGCCAATGGCCGTTGTACCTCGGAACCTATGCTTTTTGACAACAACAGAGGTAACAGACCCAGAACAGTAGTTGTTGCCGTCATTAATACAGGCCGCAGGCGCTGAAGTGAGCCTTTGATTATGGCCTCTTTGGTTTCTATGCCCTCTGTTCGTAGTAGATTGATACAGCTTACAAGGACCACTCCATTTTGCACAGCGATACCAAAAAGTGCAATAAATCCCACGGCTGCAGGTACTGATAAATACTCGCCGGCCAGGAATAGTCCGAGGATTCCACCTATCAGTGCTAATGGAACGTTTATTATTATAAGCAGAGCTTCACCTATAGAGCCGAATGTCAGACACAGTACCAGGAACACCAAAATAATGACTATCGGAACAATAATAGTAAGTCTGGCCATAGCCCTTTGCTGGTTTTCAAACTGTCCGCCGTATTCAACATAGTATCCTGGAGGCAGTTTGATGTTATTGTTAATACTTTTTTTTATGTCGGCGATAACGCTTCCCAAATCCCTTCCACGCACATTACCCTGAATAACCCAGCGTCGCTGATTTCCCTCACGATTTATCTGGATAGGCCCGGTTACTTCTTTAATCTGAGCCACTTGTTTAAGCGGGATAAGAGTTCCATTTTCAGCAGTAACCAGCAAGTCCTCTATGACTTTGGGGTCAGACCTGTAAGATTCCTGATAACGAACATGAATTCCAAAACGGCGGATATTCAGATATATGTTATCTATCACCTCACCCCCGATAGCCAGCTCCACAAGTTTCAGGATTTCACTGACGTTTATTCCATATCGAGAACACGCCTGACGGTCTGCTATGATCTGAATTTGCGGCTGACCATAACTTTGCTCTACGGCAAGGTCCACCAGGCCCGGAATATTATCGATAGAATTATGGATCTCCTGAGCTGTGTACTTAAGTACATCAAGATCTTCACCGAAAAGTTTTACAGCAACCTGTGCCTTGATACCGGATAGCAGCTCATCAAATGCATTTTGGATTGGCTGCGTGAAATTCAATTGAACGCCGGGGTAATTCGATAGTGTTCCGTTCAATGCTTCAATCAAGGCTTTCTTGCTCTTGTAAGCGGTTGACCATTTATCCTGCTTTTTCAGCTCAATGTGAATTTCAGCATAATTGACCGGATGCGGATGGCTCCCGGCTTCGGGCCTTCCTATACGGGAAACTACCTCCTCGACCTCTTCGAAAGCAATGATTTTTCTTTCGAGAGCCTGAATAACTTCAGTGCCTTTTGTAAGTGAAATAGAAGGTGACATGGTAACGCCAATCAATATCGAGCCCTCTTCGAGTGTAGGGATGAATTCGGTGCCAAGTAAAGGCACAAGTAAAATGCTGCAAACAAAAGCAATAAGGACACCCAATAGAACCTTTTTTCTGTTACCAATCGACCATAGAAGCAATGGTTTATAAATCCTTTTCAGTTTGGTCACTACTATGAATTCCTTATGCCTGCCTGCTTTAAGCAGATAAGTGCACAAAGCAGGGGCTGCTGTAACTGCAACTATCAAAGAGCCGAATAAAGCAAAACAGAGCGTAAAGGCCATAGGAGAAAACATTTTACCTTCAACACCCTCAAGGCTGAAAATCGGCAGAAAAACCGTTATTATAATTATAATGGAAAAGATAATCGGCCTGCTGACCTCTTTGGCGGATTCAACAATGATGTCGGTTTTCTTTCGCAACGTATTATCAATATTGGCATTCAGATGACGGTAAATATTCTCCACCATTACAATAGCACCGTCACCAAGCATGCCGATACCAACGGCGATACCTCCTAAAGACATAAGATTTGCCGAGATACCCATCAGACGCATGAAGATTATTGATATGAGTGCACACAGTGGAAGTGCAAGCGACACAATAAAAGCAGAGCGAAAGTTTCCAAGAAAACAAAATAAAACTATTATGACGAGCACAGCCCCCTGGAGGAGAGCCTTTTTAACTGTCCATGTTGCCTGCCTGACGAGTTCGGCCTGCTCGTAATAAGGTACTAAAGTTACCCCTTCAGGCAGAGAGGCCTGCACCTCCGGAATCTTGTCGTATAAACGTTCAATAACCTTAGAGGTATTCTGGCCGTAAAGCTGAAGCACAATGCCGGAAACCACTTCTTCGCTACCGTTTCGAGAAACCACTCCGCGGCGTATTTCCTTGCCGTAACTTACCTCGGCCAAATCGCCAATCTTGATCGGGACCCCTTCAATCACTTTAACGTGGATATTTCTTATATCTTCCAGGTCATGCAACAGGCCGATTCCCCTGACAAGGTATTCTTCGCTGCCTATATGCATAAATTGTCCGCCGGCATTTCTGTTGTTTTCCCTAACGGCTTCGATAACTTCTTCCAGTCCTACTTTATATTTGTTTAGAGCATAGGGATTAATCCGGATTTGATACTGGAGAACATGCCCCCCTATCGACAGGATATCCGTCACACCAGGGACGGTCTGCAGTTGATACTTAACCACCCAGTCATTTACCTCACGAAGATATGTTGACGGATCTTTTCCACCCGTATCAACATCCGGGTTTAAAGTTAAGTAATAGATAAATATTTGTCCCAAACCCGTAGAGATTGGACCTAATGCAGGCGGCTCATGCATTTCGGGAAGCTGAGCCAATGCCTCATTGAGCCTTTCCGATACGATTTGGCGCGCAAAATAGATGTCAACGTCATCTTGAAAGTAAACGTATATGACTGCCATTCCGAAAGCAGAGGTACTTTTTATCTGCCGAACGCCCGGCAGACCGTTCATTGACGACTCAATGGGAAAAGTAATCAAACGCTCGACCTCTTCGGGCGCCATACCATGGGCCTCGGCAAAAACAGGTACCATAACAGGCGATATGTCGGGAAAGGCATCGACAGGCAGTTGAGAGTATTGGTAAATACCCAATGCTGTTATTCCTATAACACCAAGAATAACAAAAAATCGGTACCGAAGAGAAATATCAACAATTTTATTATGCATTTAATTCTTCCTTCTAATGGCCATGACCCGCATGACTGCCAAGAGTACTGGTGATTATCTTGGCCTTAAGCTCAAAAGCTCCTTTTGTAACATATTGCCAGCCTGCTTTGAGTCCTGCAGTCACTTCCACATAATCAGCATCGCTGCGGCCAATCGTCACAAATACCGGTTCGAAGCCATGAGTGTCTTTAATAAAGACACATTTCTCACCATTTAGGGTTTGGACGGCTTCTTTTGGCAGCACAATATCAGCTTCTACATCATCGACTAAAACCTTTGCCGTAACATACAGACCCGGCCTAAACATGCCTGACTCGTTTGATACAACAACTCGTGCAAGAACGGTACGCGAATCCTTTCCTACAACAGGGCCAATATAGTTAATTACGCTCTCGGTATTCGGCATTGCCTGGCCGGCCGATATTACGACCTTTTGTCCTTTGTGAATTGTCATCAGGTCTTTCTGGTAAACATGAAGATCAACCCAGACAGTATTCAGGTCGGCAACTACAAAAACTTCCGAATCATCTTTGACCACTTCTCCTAAAGTGATATGCCTATCAATAATTGTCCCTTCGAACGGACTGCGGATGGGATACCATGCCAGTTTTTCGTTTGTTATACGAAGGTCAGAGAAATCTGCATCCTGACCTTTGGTCAATGCTTTTGCTGCACATTCCGTACAGTTGGGATCAGTACATTCTTCCTCTTCTTTTGCCTGTGTGCCCTGGTTTTTTAACAGAGCTGCAAGGTCATTGACATCTTCAGCACTCAGACCAAGAACATAAAGAAGCTGTTCTGCGGCTTTCAGTTCAATCTCGCGGGTCTTTTGGGCTCGTCTGGTTTCCAGCAGATTGCGGTAAACTTCGAAGTTAACGCTGTCTCGCGTAGCGACATATTGGGCATCGGCCTTCTTAAAGGCGCTCTCGGCCTTCAAAAAGTCCCCTTTGCTGGAAACCTTCTTTTCATAAAGATCTTTTTCCCTCAGGTATGTTTCCCTTGCAAATGTGAACTCGGCATAGGATGAAACAAGCAGGCTGCGGTTCATACCCATGGCAGTGCCGTTCATATTCAAAAGAATTTCCAATGACGGAGAACTCTTCAATGTCTCCAGAAGATTCATAGTATTGTCATAGACTTCCTGCGCCCGGACAAGCTCTATCGAACAGCAGGATATCTCTGACTGCCTGGCAAGATAATCTACCTTCGCCCCGCCCAGCTTGGTGCTTTCGAGCCATGCAATAACTTCTCCGGCAACAACATTATCGCCTATGTTCTTGACAACCTGGCGAACGATGCCCGGTACGGTCGGGACGATATGAGCCATCCGGTTGGAATTCACAGCAACTTCTCCAAGCAGGTTCACATAAATCTCAAGTTTGCCGCTGCTGGCCGTAGAAAGCTTGATACCGATTTCATTAATTTGTTCTTCGCTCAGTTCTATGACCTGCTCATCTTCATGCTCGTCAAGAGCTTCTGCTTGGACAAGATCTTTTGGAACACCGCCGGCTTGCTCTAAGTCGAGCCTTGAAATAATAACAGCAAGTGTGCCAATCGAAAGAACAACTGCTGAAACCAATATTTTTTTATGCTTCATTTTGTGTCCTCACTTTTTGAAAGAGTTTCACTGTCGATTGAGCATCCAATTAGACGTTCGACATCAGCTTTAGCAGCATGGTAAGAAGCAAGAGCATCTATATATCGCCCTTTTGCTTCAAATAAAGTTCGCTGCGCATCCAGTACATTCAAATAATCCAGCTTACCCTGTTCGTAACCTGTCCGGGAGGCCTCAAAAACACCTTCGGCCCCCTGCAATACGTTCTTCTCCAGTTCAGTGGCCTCCGTATATGCGCTTGAAAGTGCCTGATAAGCTCTGGCTAATTTCATTTGCACTCTGATATAGGCCGCTCTTTGTTCTTCTCCTGCCTTTGCAAGCTCGTACCTCGCCCGGAGTTTTCCCGCCTGGTTTTTGTCTGAGATTGGCAACGGAATAGAAATGCCAAACAATATTGCATTATCATCTGTTTCATTGAATCTCTGTATCCCTCCCTTAAGCGTAATATCTGAAATTGCTTTGGCTTTTTCCAGTTCCAAAGCAGCCTTTTCTTTTTCAATTTCCAGTAACCAGCGCGCAATGTCCGGATTCTGCTCGATCAGAGATGTTAACTCTTCAATTGACGGTATGGGCGACAAAGAATCAAGCCGGCCTGCAGCACTCTTAAACTTCGGCTTTGTGCCTGTCCAGGTGGCTGCCAGTTGTTTACGAGTGAACTCAAGATACTGTATAGCCTGTTGATGCTGAATCTTAATATTAGATAGCGCCACCATGGCTTTGGTCTTTTCTAACGGCGAATCTTTACCGGCATCAACTCTTTGAGTAACCGTATCCAATAATTCTTCAGAAACCCGCAGCAGTTCCTGAGTTAATTCAAGCCCCTGCTGTGCGGCCAGCACCTCGGCAAAGGCCTTGGCAACTTCGGTAAATACATCCAGCCGTTTAGCTTCATAATCCCATCCCGCCAATTCTTTTTCCAACGAAGCCAGTTTTGTTCGCTTACTGCGTTTATCCCCGAGTTCTATCAACTGGCTCAGTTGTATTGTAGTTTCTGCGCCATCAAAATCGTTGCGCTGACCCGGCCCGCCAACCTCCTCAGTTTCGACCTCAAGTTTCGGATTTGGCAAAAGAGATGCCTGTAATCGCTTCGCCTCCGAGACACGAATATCCCAGGAAAATACCTTCAGCTCAGGATTGTGAAGTAACGCCAAAGCCAGAGCTTCTCGTAAAGTAATCGGGCCGGTTGGCTCGGATATTTCAGGAACATCCGGGTTTTCCACGGGCTTGGCGGGAGGCTGGAAAGTGATGAATTCTTGTCCCAACGACTGTTGTTTAGTCAGCGTAACATCGCTGCTTTGCTCCATACAGCCTGAAACAACAAGAGCAAACAGCATAACTAACAGTAAATATCTAATACACATTACAGTAATCCTAATTTATTAATCCGGTTTTAAGTCTCTTCTGAAATTTCAATTCGTGGAGTATCAGAAGATGACAGAATGCTGCCCAGCCATTTACATTAAATGCTTTGTAAATGTCATTGGAAAGAAATGCTTATCCGGTAGATCAAACCAGCAGGATTACAGTTCGCAGAGGGTCAAAGTAAGAAGTGTCATTAAAAGTATTTGAAGTAAAATAATATGCCGAACAAACATCCTTGTAGGTAACTGCAAGAATGCTTGTAGCTGGTACCGGAAATTTTTGATTCAACTGTTGTGGCGTACGGGAAACCTTTGCCAGTCCACTGGAAATCGGGACGTCTATACAGGGTCCACAATGATTGCATATTTCATGACCTGCTTGAGAGGAAAACACGCTTTTATCCGAAGCAGAGGATTGAGTGGGATTATCACAGCGTTCGTGAAAAGCTGATTCGAATTCAATATGACCATCCGCACCAAAACACAGCACTTTCCAATGTGTTAAATTGGCTGCTATCGAAATGCATAGAAGTACAATAACACATTGTTTATACATCTGTTTTCCTGTTAATTTCAACATCGTTTGAGTATTTTACTATATCCAAACGTAAAATACAAGCATAATTCGTACTTCTTATTTGCTGGCATTATTAATAGAAAAATACGATATATGCTATGAAATGTTCATGAAATGTTCTTTCAAGTACAGGAAACAGCAACAAACAAATTGATTATGTCCTCAATATTTCTCGAAGTTTAGACACCAAAGTATCTGATGGTGCTACTCTAAAGTAACACTAAGAATCCATTATATTTCTTATCTCTTCAATTCTGAAATGTTGATATCTGTACCGTCAAATCTTCTGGTATTGTCTGGCGTCTTTTTTTACGACGGTTTATGGTCCTTTTCTCACAGTTGACAACCGGCTTGTCTCCCGAAGCTACCTGAAGTGCTTCAAGGGCCGTCTCAGCATATAAGTCAGCTTCCATTTCCTGCCATAGTCCCTCGGCCCGGTTGAATAGTCCGCCCGATACCATTATCCACATGTCCGGCCACGCATTTACTGATTTAATGGTATCAATCAGTCTCCGGACACTTGGCGCCTGTTTTGGACCGGTACCGTAAATTAACAGTATGTCGGGACTATATTCGTTTGAAAAAGTAAGGATATCATCGTTTGTTAGTCCACCACCAAGAAATCGTACATCCCAGCCATTGCTTTCAAACAAATCTGTCATCATTTGAGCACCAAGCTCCTGTATTTCTTCTGGTGCGCAACAAACAACTATTTTTTTATTCTTGCTTGGTCTGCGTGGCAGCTTGTTCTGCAATTGGTCCACTATATTACGATTAACACGAGTTGCTAAATGCTCCTGTATAGGAGTAATTTTGTCATCACGAAGTAATTTTTCAATTTCAACCATAATCGGCCATATTATATTTACATAGACTGAATTTGCAGGTATGCCGCTTTGAAGTGCTTCCTCAATAACCGCCCGGCAAGCCTTTCTATCGCCCTGTAAGAGTGGTTCTAAATATCTGGCTAAAATGTTTTCCTTTATCATTGTCTAATCTCCATTTAATTTCTTACCATTTTACTTGATTTACCTATATTTCCATATACAAGCAAGCCCCAACGCCCACAGTGTCAATTTAGGTAATATAAGTATCGGAGGGTAGCTAAAAAATACTTTAGTCAAAATAGGTAATATAGGGGCTATTGGAGGCCCTACGACTTTATTAATACACATAACTCATTTATTGACAAATAATTATAGAAATAGAGTTAATTCTTTCTGTAAAATAGTTTTTTCAATGCTATGAATATTAAAAGATGTTTAGGAACTCAGCTTTTCCAAATTTTACTTATTGAACAATATTATTTAAGAGTCTAATATTCAATAAAATAGGCCCAAATGAAGCTGATTTTGTAATTTAACATCCTATAAAAGTACAAAAAGAGCTTTTATAGGACGTAGCCAATAAGAAATGCTAACCACCTGGAATGATTATTCATTGAGAGAAAGTGACGTAATGGTGTACATAAAGATAGTTAAGCATATTCTTGCTAAAATGGAAATTTAGAGAAAATGGGACTAATAGGCGAAAAATTTTGTTTTTTTTGTTGATTTTGCTTGGCAGGTAGTCTATAATTCTAAAGGAGTAGTATTGTAAGTAGGATTTTGTTCTTCATATTGGTAACCTGTGCTTTTTTTGATGAGCACCGTGTATCGGACAATAGAAGGAAGGAGGTTGTTGCAAGTCGTTCTTAAATCATCCTGGGCAGGTGATTGAAAAGAGTATGAAATAAAATACTTATCGGTCGTTTTGTTGAAATTTACCTGCAGTATTTCTTTCGCAGGTACTGATGTCTGAAACAATCAAGTACGATTTTCGATTTTACTGCATCTTATCTTCAATTGAAATTCGATTATTTTCAAAGAAGCTTGTTGAAGACATCAAATGTTTTGGTGTGTTGCCAAAATATAATGCAAAATACATTTTTGTTTGGAGGAGAACTATTATGTGTAGGAAATTGATTTTTTTAACTTCTTTTCTTTTGGTGCTGGGCCTTGCCTTTACAAATGTAGCATCGGCCTATGTTATCGAAGTCGGGATTGCTACTGAGAATGATGATGCCGAGCAACACCTCGACGAGAATGATATGGATGTAACCAGCAGTGATCTCGAGATACCCTATGAAGACGGAGGAGTCCCCCCAACGGATTTGCAGGCAGTCGGAGTACGCTATGCCCTTAATATCCCACAAGGCTCCGTTATCTCTTCTGCGTCTTTGATGATCCAGGCGGACAAGGCCGACAAAGATGGGACCCTGGAACCGGTGAATGTTATCATCCTTGGTGAGTTGAGCCCCGATGCAGCACCGTTTGCCAGCACCGCCAGCAACATTACGGACAGGCCAACTACAGATGCTTTTGTCTTGTGGTCCATACCGCCGTTTACAGAGACTGGCCAAAGGGAACAGTCACCGGACCTCTCCGCCATTATCCAGGAGATAATCAGCCAGGATGGTTGGTCCGCTGGCAACAGCATTGTGCTGATCATTTACGACGATCCAGACAATCCATCGACTGGTCTTCGAGAGGCCGAGGGAGGGCCTGGGGGTGATTCCGTAACACTAACTGTAGAGTTTACTTCTCCGATTTCCTTTTCTCCTATACCGGCTGATGGTGCGATTGAGGTAGATACAACAACGTTAGAATGGAACTCTGGAAGTGATGCTTTATTTCATCGTGTATATATAACCACAGATCCGACATTTGGAGATCCAAACCTGTTGTACACTGTTGAAACTAATGTGCCATTAATCGCTTTAGCCCTGGATCCGGGGACGACCTATTACTGGGTAGTCGTCGATGTCGTTGATGTTGTCGAAGATCCCAATGATCCCAATGACATTGAAGTCGAAAATCCCGGTGACATCTGGAGTTTTACTACATTAGCCCTGGAAGCCCATTTCCCGAGCCCATACAACGGCGGTAAGTGGATACCTCTTGACGCTCAGCTTAGCTGGACAGCCGGCAAAGACGCAATTATGCACGATGTGTACTTTGATGTTAACGAGGCACTCGTAGCGGCTGCAGACCCGAATACATACATGGGCAAGCTGATGGACACCTCGTTTGATCCAGGCGCGCTCGAGCCGGGTACAACCTACTACTGGAAAGTAGATGAGTTTGCTATCGGCGTCACTAATCCGGGCACTGTCTGGAGCTTCACAGCAACCGATCCGGACGTAGGCGGAGTCGAAACCGAATTCTACCTTGGTAGAACTCTGGCCGGAAAGCCGGTAGTAATTCGTACAGATAAAAACATCGATTTCAACTGGGGAGAAGCCACACCAGATCCTAACGTACCGGTTGATAACTTCTCTGTAAGGTTTAACGCCGATCTGCAGGTAGCGGTTGATGGGATATACAAGCTCCATGGGAGTGCCGATGATGGTATTCGCGTATGGCTGAATGGGGCAAATATAATTGATGCCTGGGTAGACCAGGGTGTTACCGAGTACGACAGTCCACCACTCGATCTCGTTGCCGGCCAGAAGTATCTGGTAACGCTGGAACAATACGAGAATGGCGGCGGTGCTGCCGCTGAGCTACGCTGGAGCAGCGATGTTATCTCCAAGCAGATTATCCCCTCAGGCGCTTTGATGCCTCCGACAGTTGCAACCAGCCCGGTTCCGGCTGACGGTGCTGCAAACGTAAGCAGCTCAACCATCCTTAGCTGGAATCCCGGCGAAGGGGCAATTCAATTCGATATGATCTTTGGAACCGCTGAAGAGGTAGCTGCTGGTGATCTTGAAGCAATATTCAAGGGAAGACTGGATGAACCGACTTATGATCCAGGTATTCTTGACCTGAATACAACCTACTACTGGATTGTTAATTGCGTTGATGCCAATGGCGTAGAAACTGAGGGTTTCGTCTGGGCCTTTACAGTCTCGGAAAATGTCATTGTTGATGACATTGAAACCTACAATGACATTGATAACCTGGTATCCGATGCCTGGATCGCCGCTGGAGGCGCCATAGTCGGCAACGATGAAGCTCCATATATTAACTGGGAGAATGTCAACAGCGGCCTTCAAGCCATGCCTCTGGTTTACGACAACAGTGCTGATCCGTTCGCTTCTGAGGTTACACTTACCTTAGATCCCGCACAATACTGGGGCAGCGGTGTCGGCGGAGCCATAGGACTCGATATTTCATTCCGAGGCAGGCAGCCAGAACAAAATGCAGGTAGCACCACCGTTGACCCGGAAACAGGCATTATTACAATGGTCGGTCGCGGAGCTGATATTTGGGGCAGCTCGGATCAATTCCAATACGCATATCTGCCGCTCTCAGGCGATGGCTCAATGACGGTAAGGCTTGAAGACCTTGCTGAAACAGACAACTGGTCCAAAACCGGCATTATGATTCGCGAGACTCTGGACGCTGGATCAAAGCACGCCTCAGTGTATGTTACAACCCCGGCTAATGGCATTAGATTCCAGTCAAGACCGGAAACAGATGCCAGCTCTACAGCCGACGACGCTGTTGCAACGGACGAGGCTAAGGCACAGACTGAACCGGTATGGCTCAAGTTAGTCAGAACTGGCGATGAGTTCAATGCCTACTACGCTTTGCCGCTTCCCGAGCCGGAGCCTGTCGACCCGAATGCACCGGTCGATCCGAATGCAGAGCCGGAACCCGAGCCGGAATTGGAATGGATTGCAATGGGCTGGAATCCGCAAATACTCCCAATGGATCCCAACGTGTTTATCGGCCTTGCACTAACCTCACATTCAGGTGCTGAGACTTATGCTACGGCAATTCTATCGAATCTCGAAATCGATGGTGGTGTTGGTGACTTACCATTTACATCTCAAGAGATAGGTTTAACAACAACTCAATCACCAGCCACGCTGTACGTAGCGCTTGAGGATTCTGCCGGTGGTATTTCGGTCGTCAAACATCCAGACCCAGACGCTGTGTTGAACGATGAGTGGGCAAACTGGACCATTTATTTGAGCGATTTTGACATCGATATGGCCGACGTTGCCAAGTTGACCATCGGTGTGGAACCGGCCGCTGGTGACGGATTCGTTTACCCTGTGTACACTGGTATGGGCAGGCTCGACATCGACGATATCCAACTCATTGCGGATGTTGATATGTACGAAGGCACTCTGGACGGATGGGATCATGACAACAATGTGGACATGTGGGACGGTTCGGCTCCCGGCGAAGGTAATCCCGGTGGCGTAGCATCGATAACCGAAGATGACGTGACCTACCTGCGTGTCCAGGATGCCGGCGATCCTCGGGATTACGGTACGTTTCTTCCGAAAACACAGACTAACTTCAGTATCTATCTTACCCAACCGACCGATTTTGCTCTTGACGGGGCAATAATTGAGTTCCGTGCACGACTGGCAACTACCGGAACATTGGACGCTTGGTATAAAGGTGGAGAAAAGTTGTACCAAGCCGGTCCTTTAGACTGGCCATCTGAGGGTATTGGCAGTAGCTTTGACTGGTACGGAAGAGGCAATATTGGTATTGCCGAAAAGGGCCAGGGCCTTATTTCTTTCGCCCTTTCCTCGAGTGGTCTTATGGTAGGTAACAGCGGTAATAAGATCTCGGTAGATGACGCTACACAGTGGAATACCTATAAGATCGAAATTTCTGCCGGTGGTTCGGGAACGCATATATTGAAAGCCTCAGCCAATGGTGGAGATGTAAAGACGTTTAATGTTACTGCGGTCTCAGTTGTTGCTGAGAGTGGTACAAATATCGAAATCGGTTCTCCTGACCTTTCAGGAAACGCTGCAACTGCATTCGATGTTGACTATATCAAGGTAAGCTGGAAATAATACCAGCTAAGATATTGAGAATAGTTTAATAAATTCTCGGGTTTGGGGGCGCTAATAAATAGTGCCCCCAGACCCTAATCTTTTAGGTATTGATTCGGGCAGATCAATTAGAACTAAGCAAGGCCAGGACAGAAGGACTTGAATGGTCACGGTATTAGCTATCATCATATCATAGACTGGTTTCCTCGTAAGATGGGGACCTTTTAAGACTTGTGTTATATAGATTATCTATTTCCCACCAGTCAATTCACATTCGTCCATGACCTATTGTTTATAGTATGGGCCTAAACAAGGCAATAAGCAGTATTTCAGGATCCTCGAACCGGCAGGAAAAGTAAAGTCAAACGTTCATCAATAAACCTCTGCGGTTTATCCTGTTAATGCTTTCTCAGGTTTCTCTTACTCCTGCCAAAAGGGATCTCTCGATACGAGCCAGAGAAAGTTCACCTGATAGTAAAAAAATATTCCCCACGGATTTGCAAAAACCGCAATTACTGAGCTGATAGAAGGCGGAGTTTTTCATGAAGGATGGGAGGCAATTTCACCCTTTTTTCTTGACATATGGCTTGTTTAGTAATATAATGAGTATTAACAGAGGAGTAATTTAACATGATTTTCATATAGTTTCGAGAAAATGGCTTGGAGTTAAGTACAGAGGAAGCCAAGAACTAATTGGCTGTGGTAGCTTTATCTGATATTTTAAGGAGATGGTTTCTGTAGTTCTGCGTTGTAAGGTGGGCTTTCAAATAGCATTCCTATCGGATAAGACAAGTACAATTTTGGCTTGATTAGTGTGGCTTTCGCAAGCTCTGGAGTGCCGGTAGTATAGATTTCACTTATTCAACAAGTGCAAATATTGCTTACTTGCATACCAAAGGCCTTTGAATGTAGAATTAGGATCGCTTTTGGCGCCCCACGAGGACGGAGTCTAGTAACAAATACCGATATGACATAGTGGCAATGTATAAGAATTTGATAGTATAGATACTTTGGGAGCTGCTTATTTGTATATCGGCCTTTATTAAACGATAAGAGATTGCCTAAGATATATAAAATTGTTCGTGATTATCCGGAAGAAAAGGGGCTTGGATACTAAGATTAATATTGCTTAGAAAGAATTTTAGTAATGAAAGAGAAACGAATCAAGTGCCCTTATTGTTCTGAGCAGATATTAGCAGATGTCAAGAAGTGTCCTTTCTGCGGGGAGTGGTTTACAGAGAAACACAAACCTGCTGTAAATAGCAGTTCCATAACTACTCAGGGTCCAGAGCTCAAGCAGGAGCTGCCGGCTGAACCTGAAGAACGGATGAAATGTCCATATTGTTCTGAGCAGATATTGGCAGATGTCAAGAAGTGTACTTTCTGCGGGGAGTGGTTTACAGAGAAACACAAACCTGCTGTAAATAGCAGTTCCATAACTACTCAGGGTCCAGAGCTCAAGCAGGAGCTGCCGGTTGAATCTGAATTAGACGAAACTGTGAAAAAATCTCATGAGGATATTATTGGAACTTCTGGTGAGAAATCCGAGATAAGAGTAATTCAGCAAGTTTATCCCAATGGTAAACTCAAGAAGAATATGGCTGACAAATCAATATTCAGCCTTGCACCCAAAAAATGGGTCCGGTTTTTGTCAATATGCTCCGGGGTCGCTGCGCTTGCTATATGCCTGTACAAGGGACTCGAATCGATTCTTCTCAAGGCGATACACAAGAAACGTATAACAAGCTATCGGCTGGTTCCCGAGCTTCCCGGCACCATCCAACCCTACTTGGATGCAGCTCCGTTAATAACTGAACCACAAAACTTTACGTACAAACCCAAAAAGCTCGTAAGAAGAAACCGAGTGTTAGCAACTTTAATTACAGCAGTACTGGCTGTATTCATTGTTGGTGTTGGGGTTTCGATCTTCTCCAATAGGTCAGAGCAACAGGCAAAGATATCAATGGCTGCAACTAATTTACTCCATAATAATCTTGTCACATCTGTTGAATCGCGTCTGGTCGAGGGCCATGAGGTAACGATTCGCTCATTTTTGGACACGGTGTCGGAGAGTATTGAGGACAACTTCGAGAATGAACCTCTCACGGAGGCATCGGTTCGCCGAACACTGGGAGAAATATATTGGCTACTTAGCAAGAATAAGGCAGCCGAACAGCAGTTCGAAATTGCGCTCCATATATATCAGAAAAAACTCGGTGAAGAACACATTGATACGTTGGATGCCATGAACAGACTGGCTAAGGTTTACCAAGGCATGGGGCGATTCGAGAAGGCAGAAGAATTGCATTCCCACGTGCTGAAAATGATCCCTATTATGCTGGGGAGTAAGGAAGAGTTGAGTCATGTCCCCGATGGCAATCTTGTAATAGAACAGTTACATTTCTTCGCCATGAGCAATCTTGCCCGAGTATATATAGAACAGGGGCAACACGATGAGGCTGAACCACTGCTGCTTAAAATGGCTGAAGGTAGGCTAAAAACGCAGGACAATAAACATCTATACACCTTAGACTCTTTAAAGAACCAGACCGAGCTTTACAAGGCATGGACTACTCCGGTTCATTCCGAGCAATCGCGGAAAATAATATCGAATTCACTTGAAAAAACCTTTGGTACAGAATCTCTTCTGATACCGCCAGGACAAAAAACGAATAGTAAATAATATAGAATGGCAAATTGGCCCTGCAATTGCCGATTTTGCTTGAAGGCGTTGAAAAAGCAAGAATGATTAGACAGTTTTCCCTTGACAGAAAAGCTGCTAATTTGATATATTAAACATTGGATAAGCTCGTATCTGGGTAGTCGGGTAGATGTAGATTTTACACACCCTGTGGATACAATTCTTAGGGAGGAGGCACAGCATATTACGTACGGCACAGAGTGTAAGCTAAAATAAGAGATGCCCCCGGAACTTGCTGGTTGCATATAGAGCAGCCTAAGAGTCTTTCTGGACGACTAATACTCTAAGCAATACTAAAATATTTTCCAAGCTAAAGAGTTCGAAGATTATAAAAGCATTAAGCTGATACTGCGCATTCAGATGTTTTTGGCTATGAGGTCGTTCTAAGTATTAATATAGTCGAAAGTTTTGTGTAAACTTATGAAAATTGATAAACTTTTAATTTGCTCTCTATTTTCGTTGATATTATTCAACCTGAGCAGCTGTACACCCTCAAATGTGACGAACGATTTGAGCGTGGCTCCTCCTGAGGTGGCTCCCAAGGTTGTCGAGGAAAAAGATGGCGATTATATCCTGCAAGCCGGTGATACGATCGACATAAAATTCTTTTACTATCCGGAGTTAAACGATCTCGTTACTATAAGACCCGATGGAAAGATTTCTTTGCAACTGATCGATGAAGTCACAGCGGAAGGCTTGTCTCCTTCAGAACTTGATGACGTTCTAACCAAAAAGTATTCAGGCAGATTATCCTTCCCTGAGGTATCCGTTATAGTAAGGCAGTTTTCAGGGCTCAATGTTTATGTTGGAGGAGAAGTAAATAACGTGGGAATTATACCAATTTTTGGGAGGCTAACAGTTCTACAAGCAATTTTACGATCGGGAGGATATAAGAATTCGGCAGAGTTAAAAAATGTCGTGATACTACGCAACCAGAATACAGAAGAACCTCTATTCATGATCGTTAACCTCAAAGAGGATTTGACAACATATGCCATGCGAAATGATGTTGAACTCAAACCTCAAGACATTGTTTTTGTTCCCAAAACAGATATAGCTAAGCTGAACCAATTCGTGGATGAATATATAACTGAGCTGATTCCCATCACTCTAAACTTTGGCTTGATGTATAATCTGAATCCTGAAGTAAAGATAAAGTAAACGTGAAAAGGTGTTCATGATGGAAGATGAAACTACTAATAGTATCTCGCTAAGAGATCTCTACTACACCTTATTCAAGCACAAAGTTTCAATATTTATTATTATCTTTACAATGTTATTCACTGTTTTCGGTGGTCTTTATGTCTGGCCCGAAACTTATGAAGCCAGCGCTAAATTACTTGTAAAGCTGGGCAGGGAAAATATTGCTATCCCTACAGCACCGCCTTCATCACAACAACGAGTGCTCACAACAGATTTGACCAAAGAGGATATCAACTCGGAAATTATGATGCTGACTAACAGATTTATGATTGAGAAAGTGGTTAAGAAACTTGGTACTGATTTCCTGTTTCCCAAATCTATCAAACCAACAACTCTTTTCAAAAGAATAAAGTACGAGTTAGGACGGATTGTCATCAAGCTTAGAGATTTCGTCTTTGAAATATTATACAGAATAAACTTCAAAAAAAGGCTGTCTCCTTATGAAGATGCTGTTCTGGGAATTCAAAAAAAATTCTCAGCCATGCAATCGATGGATTCGGATGTAATAGAGCTTCAACTCAGATGGTCCAATCCTTATATTGCCGAAGTTGTACTTGATACATTAATAAAATTTTATTTTGAGTATCATTTAGAGACACATAAAATCGATGTCGAGCATGAGTTTTTTCAGAGACAAGTTGAAATAATAAAAAATAGGCTAAAGGATTCAGAGGACAAGTTGGAACTTTTAAAACAAACAGAGAGAATCACTTCCTATGAAGATCAGAGTAAATTTTTGTTACAACAAACATCGAACCTGGATGCATCTTTTAAAAACACCCAAACCGAAATCGCTGCGTCTATTAATAAAATTAATGAGCTCAAGAAACAAATGTCTTCTCTTATGGAAGCAATAACACCAGGAGCTAATGTGATTTATAAGGAAGCAGAGAGAAATTTATTATTAGAAGAAGTACATGTTAAAAGTCTTAACGCCAAAATGGAAACCCAAAAACAGCATATAGAATCATATCAAAAGGATTTGGAAAGATTAAATCAATACGATATCGAATTAAAACGACTTAAACGCCAGATTCAAATAGATGAAGATAATTATAACTTATATAATAAAGTTCTGGAAGAAACAAGAATTTCCACAATGTTAGACAATGAGAGAATAGTGAATATCAAGGTAATTGATCCTGCTGCAGGCTCATTTACACCTGTAAAACCAAGGAAAATATTAATATTTAGTCTTGGTGCGGCATTGAGCTTCTTTTTGGGGATTGGCTTTTCCTTCTTGTCAGAATATTTCGATCATTCGATTAAAACAGCTGAAGATGTTAAGCGATATCTCAATTTACCGGTTCTGGCAACGGTCCGAAAGACTAAGAAATCCAAATTTTCCATGTAATATAGCTATGAAAATAAGAATTTGATAGTAAAGATCCTATGGAAGCTACTTATTTGTATTTCGGTCATTGTCAAGTGATAATGAATTAGCTCAGGTATGTATAGTTTTGGGTGATTATCTGGAAGAAAAGGAGCTTGGATACTAAGAGTAATATTGCTTAGAAAGAATTGTAGCAATGGAAGAAGGACGAATCAAGTGCCCTAATTGTTCTAATCAGATATTGGCAGATGCCAGGAAGTGCCGTTTCTGCGGGGAGTGGTTTACGGAGGAAAACATACATTCTGTAAATAGCAGCCCCACAACTGCTCAGGCTCCAGAACTCAAGCACAAA
>JACKQG010001557.1_pt1 | contig 31460 bp, 31 predicted proteins | sample 8237621 | NCBI WGS metagenome assembly JACKQG01 (sample SAMN15677084, study PRJNA649215) | marine metagenome | biome: marine; feature: Black Sea; material: saline water; isolation source: suspended particulate matter (SPM) from the Black Sea western gyre | collected 2013-06-09/2013-06-10 | depth... | reverse complement strand
TCAGCGGTGAAAGTTGCATCAGAATTGTGTTCAATCTACCCTTGACCATTACATTAAACCCTAAGATACACCATGAAATTGTCCATTTTGCAGTACGAATAGACCGTTTTCAGCGATAAATTGAATCAAAAAAGCCATTCGCTAACTGCGAATGACCTCTTTGATGGCGAGTGCCCCCAGGGAGATTCGAACTCCCGTTTTAGCCTTGAAAGGGCTACGTCCTAGTCCCCTAGACGATGGGGGCATGCTCTGACGCCCTCTGGGCGAGCCGAAGGGCTTGTACTAGAGCGAGCAAAATTCTACCAGACCACTGAAGCGGGGTCAAGTAGGTTATTCAGAAATTGTCGGTGCCGGCGGTTCATCTCCCGTTTGCCTGGATCGCGGTGCTTTGCGAGATGAGCTGCCCGTCTGTGGATCAAGCAAAACATTTAACCATGATAGTGCGCGATGATCATATTCTCGACGACCACAGACATCACAAACCCAGGCTGGGAATTCCGGTACAGCGATATACTCACCCGACATTTGGGCGAAGTAGGTGATATGCTGCAAACGCAAAATACCCGCCTGGCATTCGGGGCAGGAATAAGTTTCCTGGGGTTCGAGTTGTTCTTCTTTGCTCATTAATTCAACTACGCTCAGGGAGCAGCTAGGGCAACGGAAGGGTGATCCACCACACCCAAGGAATCAAACGGCCAATAAACAAATACTGCTTTACCAACGACTAAATCCAGGGGTACGGGCCCCCAACTATGCGAATCCGAAGAATTGTTGCGATTATCTCCCAGAACAAAAAGCTGGTCAATAGAGATCTGCCACTCACCATTATAGGTCGGAGGCGCATTGATATAAGGTTCGTCCAGTTGATGCCCATTGACATAAACTTCGCCTTCATCAATGATCACTAAATCCCCCGGCAAACCGACGATGCGTTTAATATAATCTTGGTCTGGGTCACGCGGCAGGTGAAAAACAACCACATCGCCCCGCTCAAACTCTCCTAATTTGTAGCTCAACTTTGAGACAATAATGAACTCCCCACTATCGAAAGTAGGCACCATCGATTGGCCATCCACGCGCACGCGTGCGGTGATGGCATTGATCCCTAAAAACAAGATTACCGATAATAAAACCGTCTCGAGGATATCAACCAGGAACCGCCATACCCCAGAGCTCGTTTTCTCTGGCTGTAGTTCTGGTTCGATGGATGGGTCTGTATTGAAGTCTTCCAAGATATTCTCCGATCTACTGGTCTGCGGGGGAGATTATAAGGCGCGTTCAGCACTCCGACAAGGATGAATAACCAAAAATAGAGAGATGTGTTGAGCAAATCTCTCTATTTTTGAGAATGCGATAAAAGAGTATTTTAGTTTAAGGATGGGATATGCAAGGAGTCAATGATGCCTACAATCACCGAAATAACGCAGCCATCAGGTTGGTTGAGCGTGGCGCGAGCGGCGTTGCCTTCGCGGTTGACCAAAACGGTATCGCCGATGCCCGCGTGGGTATTGTCCAGGGCGACGAAATCTCCCTCGGGCGGATCGCCAGGCAAGGTCAATGGCTGCACAACTAACAGACGCCGATTCTTGTAATCCGGGTGGCTGATGGTTGTAACAATGGTGCCGACAACTTTTCCAATGGTCATATCAGGTGTGTTTGTATAATTTCGATGATTCCAGATAGCTGGTTTGAATAAAAAACTACGAATATCTTGTATAGCCTTCTTTGAGGGTGTAATCAAACTCGCCATCGGGCTTGACCACTAATTCGTCAACAATGCCAATGAGCGCCAAATCCACAGGGACAAATTTGTGTTCTTTCATTGCCAGAGCAGCCTCTCGGGAGCGAACCATTACACACAGATCACCAGGACCAGCATAAACTACGTCTGCAGCAACCTGTAAGGGACCAGCAGGTTCCAGGTTTCTATCCAATGGCTCGACAACCAGCAATTTCATACCCTTCATGTCAGGGTATTTTATAGTACAAATGGCAGTCCCGCGCACACGTCCAAAGAGCATACTTTCAGATCCTGGTTTTTGATCCACTAAGTGCACGAAGAGCGCTAATTTTGTAGTGCATTCGTGAACTTGGTGTCCTTCGTGGATTCATTCTCTTCATCAAGACGCTATTTTGTATTGATATTCTGCAGAACGCGCGTGATGATCGTATCCAGCAGTGTTTGGTCAACGGAATCACCCAGCCGAGAGATAACCGCCTGACGGACACGTTGATGGAGATCATTACTGCTTACATTGGATGCGGCCGGTGAATTCGAAGATGGAGCTACCTGCTTAGCAACATACGGGCGCTCAGGCGCGGCTGGGGGTTTGTCATCCGCACGGATGAGATCAACGCCCAGACGCCTGGCCTTATCGCGCGCCAAGTCGGTCAAGACGATATCGTCGTCTATTTCGAGCGCGGATATACCCTGCCGGGCTAAATCTTCGATATCTCTTTCAGTATAAAACGTTTTCGGCATGGGACACTCCTAATAGATTGCTTAGTCCCAAGTGCTTCACTGCGTGTGAGCACTAGAATTTACTGGTTACACCCTCAATGCTGTCCAAAGCTTGAATGGCAGCATCACGTGCGGTTACAGTTTCGGACTCAGTGCCTGAAAGCCACATACGGCCAAATCGTCCTACTGAAGTAACATGCACGATATCGATACTGGCCTTTTTCTCAGCTTCATTACAGGCAAAGTTGATGTAGGCTGCTGGGAAACATTCCACTACCAACAAGGTTTGGCCGGGCACCAACATGCTGCCGCGCCGCCAGCGGTTGAGCAGCTGTGCCTGATAGGGATCGATATTCGTGATTAACTGGGTGGAAGCAATCTGCGGGCGGATACGATCCTCTTTGTTCAGGCCCAGGCGATCCAACACGATAGCGCCTGATTCAAGCACATCAGCCTGATTTTTGGAGTGGATTTCAAACATACCAAATTCGCGCTCAACCACTTGAGCACCAGGCTTGGCCTCGGTGGCCTTGACAGCGATATCCACGGTCCGGAAAACCTCGTTGCCTGGGGCCATTTCGATATAAAGCGAGGCCATGCCTTCAACGGGCAGGTCACCCTGGGTAATGGTGCCTATAAAAGCCGCGTACTGCGGCTGCATGCGGTCTAAATAACAGTAACAACGTAGAGAAAATTCACTAGCCATAAGATACTCTCAATCTAAATCAGTTTCCAACTCTCAGTCACTTCTAATAAGCGCCCAACTTAATCACGAATAAATACGAATTTGCCGAATGGCACGAATGGATTTTTTGAGCAAAACCAATATTCGTGTAATTTGTAGTATTCGTCATCATTCGTGTTAAAACATCAGACCGGTCTCTCTGCGTCCAGGTCATGCATCGCAATGCCCAACGGGGTCACGAACACGGGACGATCTGGAACCGAGGTTGAGATACCCGTATATTCCTCGATCACAGCTGCCATACCGGGATAAGAACAGGTGCCACCAACCAATGTTATTTGGTCGATGACGACGCTGCTTTCCTGTAGGTGGCGAGCAGTGATACTGGCTACTTTTTCCATTACCGGTCGTAAAACGGGGAACAGACGGGCTTGCTCAGCAGGGTTGGTCTTCATCGCTTCAGCAGCTTCAAAGGTGATGTCATTGGCACCAGCGACCACTAAGGAAAAATGCGTGCCGCCGGTGGCTTCATCGGCAGTGTAGACCACTTCGCCATCTTGTATGATGGCAATGCCCGTTGTACCTCCGCCAACATCGACGATGGCGCCATTCTGCAATCCTATGAGGGCATTGGCAGCCGTAGGTTCGTCGACAAGTTCGGTGCAGCGCAAGTTGGCAGCCTCGAGGACGTTGGCGACAGCCCGAACTTCGGCTTGGGGCACGCCTGGCGGGTAGCCGCTGGCAGCATGAGTTAGCTGTACGCCAAGACGGCGTTCAACCCGCTCCTTCATCTCGCGCAGCCGATCGACCGCGCCGATGAAATCTACAACCAGGCCATCGCGCACAACTTGGGCAAATTGGTACTCGCCTGCCAGGGGCTGGAAAACATCATCAAGCACAACCAACACCAAATAAGCCGTGCCCAGGTCCACGCCAACATGAAGGACCCCTTCAGGAGGGGAATCCAAGCGAGGCGGCTCGGGGTCTGGAAGCCAACGGATGGCCTGCTCTGCGAGAGCTAACGTCTGGACGACCTCAGGCCGGGTGAGGAGATCCCTCACCGTTATTTCTTATCTCCGCTTTTCTCGTCTTCTTTTGCTCCCGCTTCGCCGTCACCGGAGCGTCCGCCAAAACCACCTTTTGTGTTTTGGGGCAGGATCATCTCGACATTTTCGTGAGGGCGCGGGATGACGTGTACGGAAACCAGGTCGCCAACGCGCTTGGCTGCAGCTGCACCAGCATCAGTCGCTGCTTTGACCGCGCCGACATCGCCGCGTACCATCACGGTGACGAAACCGCCGCCGACATATTCCGAACCGATCAAAACCACATTGGCGGCCTTGACCATGGCATCGGCTGCCTCAACAGCGCCGATCAAGCCTCGAGATTCGACCATTCCTAAAGCAATTAATCTTGGATCTTGTGCCATAACTATACTCCTATCAAAATGATTTTTACGATTTACCTCTCCCCATCCCCGCCCTTCGCTAGCGCTTTGGGCACCCCTTCCCCTCTCCACAGTGGAGATTGGAAGGGGTTGGGGGGTAGGGGTGAGGTCAAGCCCTCAACACTTCTTGAACAACTTCTCGGACGATACCCTCGAGCTCGGCCGGAGAGGGGCCATAAACAGGGCCTGCGGGAACAGTGCTAACCCGGAAAGCTTCCTCTGGTGGGCGCGAGGTTTCATACGCGATACGCTTGACGTTATACAAATGGTGCACGACGACATTGTCGCCAGTGATAGCTCCACCGATACCACCCGGGCCCAGGGTCAATGAAGGCATAATATTGGTGGTCATGCCGATCATCCCCAAGGTACCCATGGTGTTGACACCAATACGGAAAACTGGCTTCTCTAAACCGAAAGCCATGATCGGCTTTTCATCCGTAGCGTGGATGATCAAACTGTGGCCTGTTCCGCCGAAGCGGATCAGATCGATACAACGATCGCAACCTGCATCCCAACCATTGACTTCGTACCAACCTAAAACGGTAGTCAGTTTTTCGCGCGATAGGGGTTCATCACGCCCTACACTCTTCAGACTAGCCACCAAAATACGTGCCTGTCCGGGCACTTGAATTCCTGCTAACCCGGCAAGGTATTGCGGCGATTTACCCACTGTGGCGACGTTCATGCCACCTTTGGAGTCGAAAAGAGTTCTTCGCAACGCTTCAGCCTGGGCTTCATCGACAAAATAGGCGCCCTCACTGATCATCAACTGCTTCAGACGGCCAGCAATGGGGCGGTCAGCGACGACGGCCTGCTCCGTAGCGCAGATCACCGAGTGGTCGAATGCTTTGCTGCCAACGATATATTTAGCCGCTTTCTCTAAATCCGCACTGCGATCGACGTAAACGGGCACATTCCCAGGGCCGACGCCATAGGCGGGTTTGCCCTGCGAGTGTGCGGCACGCACCATCGGGGTGCCGCCTGTAGCCAGGATTACGGCCGTGCGCTTGTGGGACATCAGCTCGCCGGTACCTTCCAGGCTGATCTGAGTCAAGCAGTAGATCAATCCAGGAGGGGCACCAGCACTTACTGCGGCATCGATCATCACTTTGGCTGTTGCAGCGCAGCAATTGACTGCTGAAGGATGGGGTGCGACGACGATGCCGTTGCGCGCCTTGACCGACATCAACACCTTATTCATCACTGTGGATGTGGGGTTGGTGCTAGGGATTAGGGCTGCTACTACGCCCATTGGCCAGGCAATTTCGATGATTCCGCTTTCTTTGCTGCCCCTGATAATCCCCACTGTTTTTACATCTTTGATGCTCTCCCAAACGTACTTGGAGCCAAATTCGTTCTTCAGTTTCTTGTGTTCGGGTACACCAAAGCCAGTTTCTTCGGCGGCCATACGGCCGAGACGTTCAGCGCCCCCAAAAGCCGCCTGTGCCATGGCCTCACAGACGCGATCCACCTGCTGCTGCGTGGCCGTCGCCCAAATTTGTTGGGCCTGATGTGCGCTATCAACGGCATTGCGAGCTTCTTGGATTGAACGTAAATCTTTATCCGTCTGGGTCATGACGAACTCCAGGCTTCTTTCTGATAACTTATTTTTCCTTCAACCACCATATGGTCTATCACGGCCATGATAACCGCATCGACAGGGCTGTTCTTGGTGATATCGGTCTGACGACCGCCGGAGCCATGTGCGGTTAGTACAAGATCGCCGACACCAGCATCCAGGGTATCTACAGCTACATAGGGCTTGCTATACACCTCGCCAGTCTCATCACACTGACGCAGGATGAGCAGCTTGCAGCCTGTTAGCTGCTCGTCTTTGATGGTTGAAATTGTGGTGCCAATTACTTTTGATATGAACATAAATAACAAAAACCTTAACGCAGAGACGCAAGGGCACGGAGAGCGCAGAGATTATTTATTATTTTTCTTTGCGGCTCTGCAACTCTGCAACTTTGCGTTTCAATCTTTTCGTTAGATCATTCTTTCCGAAATACTACCTCGCCATCAACTTCTAAGTGATCAATCACTGCCATGACGACCGCGTCTACCGGGGTTTCTTTGGTTTGATAGGTTTGCCGGGCCGAAGAACCATGTCCGGTCAGCACGAGATCGCCAACACCTGCATCGACCAGATCGACAGCGACGTATGATTTACCTAAAATCTCGCCAGCCTGATCTGTCTGTTTACAAATCAACAGTTTGCTGCCTTCGATGCGGTCGTTCTTGACTGTGGCGATGGTTTCGCCGATCACTCGTGCAATTTTCATTAGTCGCTTTTTTCTAAACCATGCCGGGCTACTCTACCAGCAAACTCGGGCTGAACATCTCAAGGATGCCCTGCCCGTTTCTGTCAATATGACTTTTCAGTTGCTGCTGCAGCGACAGGAGCGGTAAAGCCGTTGGCTTGCTTTTCGCCCTGGGCAATCTTGACGCCTGCACTGGCGCCCAAACGGGTAGCACCAGCCTCGACCATGTTCTTGGCGTCTTCATAGCTACGAACCCCGCCGGAGGCTTTGACACCTATCTCAGGCCCGACCACGCGTCGCATTAGGGTGATATCTTCAACAGTCGCACCACCACCGGAGAAACCAGTTGATGTTTTCACGAAATCCGCTCCAGCTTCCTTCGATAAAAGGCAGGCGGTCACTTTTTCATCCTGGTCGAGCAGTGATGTCTCGATGATTACTTTGACAATTGCGCCCGCGGCGTGGGCCACACGCACAACTTCGTTGATATCCTGGGCAACCAGATCAAAATCCTTGGCCTTGAGCGCGCCAACATTGATGACCATATCGATCTCGGTGGCACCATCACGAATGGCGGTCTCAGTTTCATAGACTTTCACGGGCGTTGCTGACGCACCTAACGGAAAGCCGATCACTGTGCACACTTTTACAGGACTGCCGCGTAATAATTCAGCGCATAATTTCACATGAGTCGGGTTGACGCACACCGAAGCAAATTCATATTTGCGTGCCTCGTAACATAGTTGGGCAATCTGATCCTGGGTGGCATCGGGTTTCAGCAACGTATGGTCAACCTTCCTGGCTAAACCTGGGTCCTCGGGGACACCGCCAAGGGAAGAAGTAACTCGATGTGCACCCGCGCTGACCACCCGGCCAACCCGGTCATAACAAGTTCTTACACAAATTCCATCCGCGCATTCCTCGGTGCAATGATCGCCGTCGGGGTGCGCATCCAAGTGTTCCTGATCCGTGAGCGCAATCAACACTTCACGGGTGATAACCTGGACTAACTGTTCTACAAATTCAACTTCTGGTGACATAGTCTTTCTTTTCTTGCTTTTTACTCCGCTAATGAGGAGGCCTGGAAAAGGGTGCCGGGTGCAAGCCCCCACACCCTTTTCCAGGATAATTGCTGCGAGGGCTATGTACCCTTTAGGGTATCACCCCGAGCAGCTAGTTTTTCTCAATCGCCATGATCTTGTCGACGCGACGAGCGTGCCGCCCTCCGCCGAATTCGGTGCTCAACCAGGTATCTACGATTTGACGGGCCAAACTCGACCCAATCAAACCTGCGCCCAAGGTGAGCACATTGGCGTTATTATGTTCTCTACTATTCACGGCCGTAGCGTGATCGTAGCACATCGCCGCGCGCACGCCGGGAACCTTATTAGCCGCCATGCAGCTTCCGATGCCCGCGCCGTCGATGATGATGCCGCGCCAGGCTTCGCCACTGCTGATCATTTTGGCAACCGCGTAGGCAAAATCGGGATAATCCACCGACTCTGCGCTGAACGTGCCGCAATCTTCAACCCGATATCCCTGGTCAGTGAGATGGGCAATCAGGTTTTCTTTTAATGAGAATCCGCCGTGATCCGCGCCCAAGGCGACTGTTTGTCCACTGCTCTGCTGCATCTCAACTTGAGCGGCCGGACGGGGGCTGGTGCCTGTGCCTGACGCGGGGGTACTGCCTCCTTGCATGGTCTGACGAACAACCCGCCGCACAATCTCGTTCAACTCAGAATCAGAAGGATTAGTCATAGCATTCAAGCACGCGACTCCGTCTCCATGGGGACGGGTAAACGTCGGAAAGCAAATTTTTCTAGTCGAGTCTGCAGGTGCAGGTCGGCGTAAAAGCGGAAGCGATCACCGCGTAATTCCGAGTCGACATATTCGACAACCTGCCCTGATGACAGACGAGTCTCGCGGTGGAAAACCAGCACAACGGCTGGCTGCTCCAACTCCAACAAGCGGGCAACCTCATCGGTGGCCAGGTTAGCTTCGATTACCTGCTCAGCATGATCTGGGCTTTTATCGTAGACCCTAGAAAGAGTCTCATAGAGCGAAGCCTTGGAGAAATCATATTCCAGGATCTTCGGGCAGAGATCATGCGGAAGATAGGAACGCTCAATAGCTGTTGGTACGCCGTCCATCAATCGTACCCGGTACAGGAAAACAACATCGGCCCCCAGTTGAATCTGCAAGCGCCGCGCCAAAAAGGGATCGGCGCTGATGAGCTTAGCTTCAATCACCCGGCTGGAGATGTTTTTGCCATGAAGCTGCATCTCATGGGTAAAGCCAAAGAGATATTGAGCTGTCTTGTCAAAGCGGTCGCCGGAAACAAATGTGCCCACACCGGGTATCGTGTTCAACACGCCGTCTTTGGCCAAATCACTGATCGCTCGGCGAACTGTATTGCGTCCAACCGAATGGATCTCGCAAAGATCATGCTCCGAGGGCAGGCGTTCATTGGCGCTGAGCTTTCCCTCATTGATCTGTTGAAGGATATCCTCAGCGACAACCTGATATAGGGGTTTAGCTTGCTTTTCTTCTACCATTGCCAACTTGTTCCTACTTGTTCCAACAGGTTAGGAATATTATAGCATTTTTGGATCGCTGGAGTCAAGCGTGAAATACCCATTAGATCGCATCAGCCGTAACATTACCACACTATAAATGCCATTCATTGTCCTATCTATTCATTCTGCAAAAGAATGGCTTGAAGATCTCCTGGCGCTAAGACAATAAAATTTCAATGAGTTTGAACTTTTTCGCAATAGAGTAGGTAATTATTGTGATTATGTACAATTGTTATTGACAATTATCAATATTTTGCTAATCTTATTAGTAGGTTGCGTAAATCTTGTGGGTAAACATTACTAACTGCGTCGAACAGATTCACCATAATCTTTGGGGCCCAATTGCACTGATTTCCAAACGCAAAAAACTAATAATATCATAGAGGTTGACGCGTTCTATCTGTAAAGTCTGGGGTCTCTAGGAATCGCCGTGGTAAGGGCCCTTGGTAAGGGGCCTTATTTGGGGGTAGGGGGCGTGCGGAGCACGCTCCCTACCCCCAAATGTGAGGTCTCTCACGGCAATTCCCATAGAACCAAAGTCTGTATTTGCCATTATTCTTCATGATTCTATTGGGGAACAATAACCTACCGAATTTTTCCTTCCAATAGAAAAAGAATAGGTTTTTTGGATGAGATTTTTGCGCGAAAGTAATCTTCAGTTCTTCAATTCGAAAAGGTATTGGGTAACAACAAAATTGCCAAATTTTGCTAGCAAGAATCAGAATTTCAATGATTAGAACAGCAACGAAATTATTTGTGGCTTGGCTTGTTTTAGCAACAATAAACTTCGAATTGCTACGTTTAGCTGAGCTGCAAATTATTAACATTGAAATTGATACTTCTGTATTTTTCCCGATTTCAGTATTCAAGCTTCATTTTCACACAGCTGGATTGAAATATGCGTTAATTTTTTCGATTGGACTATTTCTTTCTTTGAAGTATTCATCACGAATCAAATTGATACATATTTGGTTAATAAGTATTTTATTTATTGTTATAGGAAATTTAGCTCAAGGAAGCATAGACCTTGGTTTTTATAAACCTTTCTATGAAAGGGGAATTCAGTATTACCACGATGCCATAAAAATTGTCGAATGGCACCAGTGGCTCGCAAACTTCACTGAAAATCAAGAGTTCCTGCTTACGCACTCTAAAACGCATCCCCCGTTCGCAGTATTACTTCACTATGTTGTTCTAAAAGCAGGTAATGGAGGATTAGGAGTATTAACCATCACATTTACCATTCTATCAAGTTTTTCACCCATTATCCTTTGGAAAATATTGAAAACTATCCAAGTTCCTATTGCCAGACGCAATATGCTGGCGATTCTGTTTGCAGTGATCCCGGCATACAATATTTATAGTTGCATAAGTTTGGATGGGGTCATTCTTACTTGTTCTTTACTATTTTTATATGGGTTAATTCGAATCATAAGATATGGCATGCACTTTCAAGGGCTGTTATTTTATTTGGCTGGTATTGTTCTGGTAAATGCTCTGACATTTGGAGGAATATTCTTAGTACTGGTAACCTTTTTTGTTGGGGTTAGAAATTATTGGATGAAAAGAAACCTTGATGTTATATGCCTGCTCGGAGGCACTTTAGTTTTAGGGATTGTAATCAACGAATTATTAGGTCTCTATTTTGGCTATAGTCACTTTCTAGGGTTCATCCAGGCTTGTAGTTTTGAAAACCCCGATGGATTTCGGGCTATTTCTGAACCAATAAACTACCTTTTTACGAGAATTGAAAATATTGCCGAAATTGCATTATTCCTATCGTTGGGGTGTCTTGCCGTACTTTTTCATCCAGAACAATTAGAAGTGCGATTTCTTGATATTAATGATGACTGGAATGCCGTTTCTATAATTGGAATCTTTGTGCTTCTATTGTTATTCATCTCAGGCGCATTTCGAACTGGGGAGACAGCCAGAGCATGTCTCTTTATCTATCCTTATATATTTTTAGCATTTAGGAAGATTAAGAATCCCCTATTAACTCACATTACTATGATTGCGGGGCTCCAGACCATTGTCATGCAATTATTTGGTGAGTATGTTTGGTGAATCAACAAACTTCAAACCAGAACCAGGCCACTTTACACGACTTTGGAATGTATTTATGTAATAACAAAGGGGTTAGATAGAGTTATTTTTTATCGAAGATAACTCTATCTTCAGACTTCTTCCTTACGCCCCCTTAAAACAATGCGCAGGGGCGTGCCTAAAAAGGGGTACATATCCCGGATTTGATTTTCCAGATAACGCACGTAGGTAAAATGCGCTAAATCAGTATCGTTGACGTGCAGCACGAATGTCGGCGGGCTGTTGCTCACCTGCGCTCCGTAGTAAATCTTCAAATGGCGTCCCCCTTTGGAAGGCGACGGGTGTTTATCTACAGCTTCGCGCAAAAGTCGGTTCAGTTTGCCCGTCGTCAATCGCACCAGGCGCTCTTCGTGAACTTGAAGCGCCAAAGGTAAGATTTTGTGAACACGGCGACCGGTTTTGGCCGAGATGAATAGCACCGGAACATAATCCATGAAGTTCAATTCTTGGCGAACATGCCAGGTGTAATCTTCGATGGTATAGGTGTCTTTCTCAATCGCGTCCCACTTATTGACCAGGACGACGGCGCTTTTCCAGGCCTTAAGAACATGCCCGGCGATATGCGTATCTTGCGAAGTGATACCCTGCACGGCATCGATCAGAAGCAAGGCCACATACGAACGCCGAATAGCTTGCATGGAACGCAGTACGCTATATTTCTCTACCCCAGGATCAACTTTACCGCGTCGACGGATCCCCGCGGTATCGATGAGTGTGATGGGTGTCTCGTGATAAGTCAGGCGGGTGTCAATAGCATCACGAGTCGTTCCGGCAATTGGGCTGACTATGGCGCGCTCTTCTCCCGTCAGCGCATTCAGTAAAGTTGATTTGCCCACATTGGGCTTTCCGACAATTGAGATCTTGATCGAATCGTCTTCTTCTTGTTCTTCCACCCAGCTTTTGAAGGTGTCGATCAAGGCGTCTAACAAATCCCCGGTACCCTTTCCATGAAGGGCAGAAACCGGGTAAGGCTCTCCCATGCCCAACTCGTAGAACTCATACACTTGATCTCCGCTGGCCCTATTCTCGACTTTATTTACGACCAGGATGATCGGCGGCCAGGGCTGACCATCTTGCTCGCGCTGCTGTTTGCGCAATATTTGGGCGATCTCTTGGTCGGCTGGGGTGACGCCGTTTTGCACGTCGGTGATAAATAGGATCGCATCTGCTTCATTGATGGCGATCTGGGCCTGCGTGCGGATCTCGTTGATGAACTCCGAGGAGCCAATCGAAAGCGGTTCGCGCTGTTTCCCCGGGCTGACTTGCGTAGGATCTATGCCGCCGGTATCAATGATATCGAATATATATCCGCCCCAATCGGCTTCAGTCATCAAGCGGTCGCGGGTTGTGCCGGGAATATCATCAACCACTGCCAGACGTTCTTGTGCCAGGCGGTTAAATAACGTACTCTTCCCTACGTTGGGGCGTCCTACTAAAGCTACTACGGGTTTTGCCATAATTGATTCTTATCTATCAGAGGTGGGCGTGGGTTCTACGACTTCGCTGATCTCCACTTCGATATTCTCTGGAATGATCGCCTCGGCGCGAATCCGCTCGGGCAAAATGATCACCTCAGGGGTAAGCTGGTGAATGCCCACCTCAAGGCCAGTTACATCTAAAACGACGCGCACGTCTGTTTCGGTCAAGGTGTCCAACTCTGGCAACGGTCCAAACAGAATCACATCCACAGAATCTGGAGCTACACTGACCTGAAACTCTGGCAGAACCCCAATGGTTTCGACCAGACGGATGATCTTGGTATTGCCTTCCATAGCAGCGATTCCCGCCTGAACCAAAACATTGGGGTCGCCAATCACTGAGATATCGGCGGGTAAATTCAGCCCAAGGATAGTTTCAATATCATCGAAAGACGCTGTCAGATCCAGAGGTAATGTTTCGACATAGCCCGGTAATTGATCGACAACCGCGGGATTGGCTGAGAAGACCATCACATTTGGCGGCGAGACAGAGATGCTCGTCTGGCGATATCCTTCAGCCACCTGGCCTGTAGTAACCACTTTGACCACCATATTGCGGTATCCACCGCGCAAGGTAATCGGTTGAACGATGCTAATCTCACTGGGGTTTAAGATTACATCAGAAACAAGGCTGCCAGTTTCATCATATGCCAACAGGTTGAGATTTCGTTGGATGGTTTCTTCTGCGCTCGCAATACTCAGGATTGTCTTGACAAGTGTCACCTGCTCTACTTGCGAAGCGCGTCCCGAGATAGTGACTTCGCCATGACTCCATTCTGGTTCGCCGGCTTGATAGCCAAGCGTTGGCTCACCTCTGATTTCTGTTTGAATGGGCAATGTTTTGGAGACTAACTCTTCTAAACTGATTTCAGTCGATGCTGGATCAGCATCGACAGTTCTTACAGGACGAAACCTGGTTTCAATTTGGTATTGAAAGGGGATTGTATACGTACCTGCCTCCAGGCTGGACAAATCGATCCAAGCCTGAATAGTGCCGCTCTCTTTTGTGATCTGATCCAAAATGCTGCGAGGTGCCAATAACTTTATTTTCATCCGGTCAGGGAACTCGCTGATGATTTCCAGATTTGAGGCCAACCCAATGATGTCCACTGGAACCGAGTATTCCTGCTCCTGGTTTGGGTCTGCCGCAGTGACCGCGGCGACCCAGGCGATGACCGCCAAAACCAAAGCTAACAAGAAAGTACTGATATTACGAGCCAACCAGCGAGGGAAGCGCGCTTTCATGGATTTCCCTCCCAGCGGCTGGAATCTGATTCGGGAACAAGACTTCTAAAGATTGATGTGAGGATGTTCTTCTGTTGGGCTGGTTGGAAGAAAGTACGCAGGATTGTCTTCAACCGTTCACCAGTCAGGTTGCTGATCATGCGTCCCCGGTGGGTGATCGTGATCGCCCCCGTCTCCTCTGAGACAACGACGGCTACTGCATCGCCAACTTCTGATGTTCCCAAGGCGGCGCGATGGCGCAAGCCCATCATGCGGTCGGGTGTTGATGTCAGGCTGCCGCTGGTTGAAAGAGGCATCACGCAAGAAGCCGCCAGGGCGTAATCTCCTTTGATGATTACTGCGCCGTCGTGCAAAGGGGTATTAGGATAGAAAATTTGTAAAAGCAATTCTGGAGTGACCTGGGCATTCAGGGCCACACCGGATTCAACATATTCTTGCATGCTGTCAGTTCGTTGCAAGACAATCAGCGCCCCATGGTTGCGATCAGCGAGGCGGGTCACCGCGCTGACTAAATCATCGATCACATCCCCATTTTGACCTGATCTCCGCGTGACCATCGTGCTGGTACGACCGATTCGTTCTAATGCTCGCCGAATTTCAGGTGCAAAAATAACTGGAATTGCCAGGAAGAGTGCAGGAAGTGCATTACTAACCAGCCATGAGAATGCTGGCAACACTTCCAGGCTGGTTAGAATACCCAATAGAGCAATGAGGAGCAGTCCACCCCTCAAGAGAACAGCGGCCTGCGTATCGCGCAACACCAACAAAATAGCGAAGAAGATCGCAGTTACCAATAATATATCGACAACGCCAAACCAATCCAGGCGTTCAAAAATAAAAATCAGGTAATCCATTTAGGTAGTACTGACCTCGGGCTCACTTTTCGGCAAGATTTGATATCCATCCCAAATTTACTCAAACCAATTAGAGCGCATTTTTGGGATTAGATTGGTCGCAATACGCGATCTTTGCGTAACTGCTTGAAATACAGCACAGTGCCAGGAGGCATAGACTCCATGGCAGCCTCTTGCCATGCTCGCACGCTCAAATCTTTTACAGCACGAGCATCAAATCCTAATACCTGCCAAACTTCGTTATGTTGAGCCAAATCTGGAGGCAAGAACAGCAACGCGGCCTCAACAAGCAACTCCTTTGAAGCGGCTTCGACCTCCTCAACCAGCGCCTTTACCGCATCACCTAAGGGCGCAGCATCATCTATGAGTACGTCATCCACGCGCACCACCAGGTTTTCAACCTGCCATCCCATCACACCAGAAATCTCTTCACCAGTATTCAAAAGCATAAATGCCTTTTCACCAAAAGATGCCATCACATCTGTGCGAGTCATGCGTCTTTCGCCTTTGCTCATCTTGGTAATGAATTCGGCGATTTCCGCTGCTTCTGCTGGCCCAGCCCTTCGTACGGTTAGTTCTTTTTCTTCGGCGTGTTCAACATGCTTTACGGGAGTCGGCTCGACCTTGGCAGGGACAGACTCCTGCCAGGCTGCTAAGACTTCATCCCAGGTTTGTTCGAAAGATTCGCCATTATGAATAACAACATCAGCAGCTTCTAGTTTCGTTGCCTGAGGTTCTTGAGCCAAGACACGTCCCCGGGCAGTGCCTTCGTCCATTTCACGTCTTTGAACCAGACGTGCGATCTGAGTATCTTGATCGGCATCGGTAACCCAGATGGCGTCACACAACGTATGTAAATCGCCCTCGAGAAGTTTGATGGCTTCGATCACCACAATCTGATGTTTGGTTCGGCGTACCAAAATATCAATCGCTTGCCTCACCAGGGGATGGATGATCGCCTCTAAAGAAGCCATCGCTTCAGGGTTGGAAAATACTAGATTGCCTAGTTTTTCGCGATCAATTTGCCCGTTCTCAGACAGAATCCATTTTCCAAACGTATCTACAACTGCTTGGTAACCGGGCGCCCCTTTCATAATTGTGCGATGACTCAATGTATCTGCATCGACACCATAGGCACCAAGATGTTCGGTCATCTTGCGGACCACGCTCTTTCCGGTGGCGATATTTCCGGTAAGCCCAATCACATGTTTATCTGGCCATGCACTCATATAATCTCCTCAATTGTGCGCTAGAGAAGGTAAAATCTCAAGGAATTCCTAAATCTCTCGACAGTTTCTCCATTTTAGCCGGGGCGCTTCAGAATGTCAAAGGAAGGCTACGAAAAAAGGGTATGCTTCCGTGCATGCGCACCCAAGCATACCCTTTTTCTGAATGAACTTTCAATAAACTAATCCAGAAAATCTTCGGCGTAATGACAAGCAACAGTATGCTCGGGGCTCAGTTCGCGCAACACGGGCTCATCCACAGCGCAATCTTCTTGCGCGAAGGGACAGCGCGGGTGGAAACGGCATCCCGAGGGTGGGTTGAGCGGGCTGGGCACATCGCCCTTCAAAATGATGCGCTCGCGTTTAATCGTTGGGTCGGGGATGGGGATAGCTGACATCAAAGCCTGTGTATAAGGGTGGATGGGTTTGGCAAAAAGATCATCTCTGGGGGCCATCTCAGCGATCTTGCCCAGGTACATAACTGCCACGCGGTCAGAAATATGCTCAACCACGGCTAAGTTATGCGCCACAAACAAATAAGTTAATCCAAATTCAGCCTGCAAATCCTTCAAAAGATTGAGCACCTGTGCCTGAATGGAGACATCCAAAGCAGAGACGGGTTCGTCCAAGACGATGAATTTCGGCTCCATGGTCAGGGCGCGAGCGATGCCGATACGTTGACGTTGACCGCCAGAGAACTCATGAGGATAGCGGTTAGCATGGTAATCCTCTAAACCAACCCGTTTGAGCATCGCCATGACCTTATCAACACGCTCGCTGCCATTGCCAACACCATGAATTTTTAATCCCTCGGCTACTGATTCGCCAATTGGCAGGCGGGGATCGAGCGAAGCATAGGGGTCCTGAAAGACAATTTGCATACGGCGGCGCATATCCTTGAGCTCTTTTCGTTCTAATTGAAAAACATCAATATCATCAAATATAACTGAACCGCCTGTTGGGGGAATCAACTGCAGCATGGTGTGGCCAGCAGTGGTTTTTCCACAACCCGATTCGCCAACCAGGCTGAGAGTTTCGCCTTCTTTTATATTGAAAGTGATATTATCTACTGCTTTGACCCAGGCAATCACGCGCCGGAGGACGCCGCCTCGCACAGGGTAATATTTAACCAGATTCTTTACCTGAATAAGATCGCTATTTTCGTTTTTCCTTGCTGATTGTTCTGTCATAATTTTCTCTACATATAACTACTTATTGGGTAACACCAGCCAACCGCGTTGGCTGCAATATGATCAACTATTATTTCGCCCACCGAGGTTGGGCTGCTACCCAAGGAGATATATTTCATATCATCTCAACGCTCTTCATGGGCGCTTTATGATCTTCATGATCTTGGAAAAGCCAACAACGCACCGTGTGCCCAGATGCGACAGGGATCAAATCGGGCTCGACCTCAGTGCATAATTCCAGACCATACTCTTTGCGAGCCTCGCAGCGGGATGCAAAACGACAGCCTGGCGGCAATCCGATCAAATTCGGCACGTTGCCAGGTATATCGGCCAGCCTGTCTTTGACTTGTCCAAGCACGGGCACAGAGGCGATCAATCCTTTGGTGTAAGGATGTGTGGGATTTTTGAATAAGGATTTAACATCCGTTTCCTCGACGATACGACCGGCGTACATAACAGCAACTCGGTCAGCCATTTCAGCGATCAAACCGAGGTCGTGGGTGATCAAAATGACCGAGGTTCCCATCTTGTTCCGAAGATCCAGCATCAAATCCAGAATTTGAGCCTGGATGGTTACATCCAAAGCAGTGGTTGGCTCATCGGCGATCAGCAACTTTGGCTTGAGTGCCAGGGCCATAGCGATCATCACCCTTTGGGCTTGCCCACCAGACATTTCGTGAGGATAAGCGTGTGCCTTGCTTTCGGCATCGGCGATACCCACAAGTTTGAGCAAATCCACGGCCTGATCCCAAGCTTCTTCTTTAGGCATCTTCTTGTGAATTTGGAAAACCTCGGCAATCTGCGCCCCTACTTTAAAAACGGGGTTCAAACTGCTCTGTGGCTGTTGGAAGATCATCGACATCAAGTTGCCACGCATATCAACCATTTCGGCCACAGAAAGTTCTATCAGATTGCGACCTTCAAAATAGACGTCGCCCTCCACAATCTCGCCCGGATCGTCTACCAATTGCAAAATAGAGAAAGATGTAACACTCTTTCCACAACCAGACTCACCTACTAAACCCAATATTTCTCCAGGCTGCACTTCAAAATCAACGCCATCGACTGCTTTGACAACGCCATCATCTGTAAAGAAATATGTTTTCAAATTCTTTACTTCTAACAAAGGTTGGTTATTGTTATTTGCCACGATGCAGCTCCATTATTGTTTCAGGCGCGGGTCAATGGCATCACGTAGGCCATCACCCAATAAATTGAAAGACAATACCGTGATCATGATCGCCAGGCCAGGGAAGAAAACCAAATGCGGTGCGGTGAACACCTGGTTGCGTTCTGAGCCCAGCATCGTTCCCCACTCAGGGGTAGGCGGCTGCGCACCAAGCCCCAAGAAGGATAGCGCCGCGGCATCCAGGATGGCGGTAGCGATCCCTAAAGTTCCCTGAACAATCAACGGCGGGATGGCGTTGGGCAGAATGCGGGTGAACAAGATGTGAAAATGGCTGCCTCCCAGGGCTAGAGAAGCAGAAACATATTCCTGCTCTTTGACCGATAGCACACTAGCCCGCACCACGCGGGCATATACAGGAATTGTTACAATTCCAATTGCCAGGAGTGCATTCTGCAATCCTCTCCCCAATACGGACACAATCGCAATAGCCAATAAAAAGGAAGGAAATGCCAGCAGTACATCCATGAAGCGCATGATCAGGTTATCTAACCAGCCACCTGCATAGCCTCCCACGGCGCCAAGGAATGTCCCAATAACAATGGCAAACCCAACAGTGCTAAAGCCAATAAAGAGCGAAACGCGCGTCCCAAAGATTACTCTGCTAAATACATCCCGAACATTGCCATCTACCCCCAAAATATGCTGGGGTTGATCTTCCGGACAGCCCAGCAAATGAATGCAGGGACTGGAGCGTTTTTTGATATCTTCTTTGCCAATCAATACTTCTTCGGGATCGTAAGGCGCGAGCACCGGCGCAAAAATGGCCACCAAAATTAGCAAGCCTAAAATTGTGCCCCCAATAACGGCTGATCGTTGACGAATAATACGCCGCAAAGTCAGCCTGGCCAGACTGTTAGATCGATAATCTTTCTTATCTTCAGAATTAGTTGTATCAGTTATAGCTGCCATGAAAGCCTCAATCCAATTTAATGCGTGGATCAATGAATACGTAGGAAAGATCAACAATCAAGTTTACGGCCACATATCCCACTGAGATAACCACCGTAAAAGCTTGAACGATCGGGAAATCTCGCGCTGTTATTGCTTCAAAGAGCATACGTCCTACGCCTGCGAAGCTGAAAATCGATTCTGTGAGCACTGCGCCTGCGAAGAGTGTACCGACCTGCAAACCAATAATCGTTGCAATGGGAAGCAAGGCATTTCGAAAACCATGCTTCAAAATCACAAAGCGCTCGAATAATCCTTTTGCACGCGCCGTACGAATATAATCTTGGCGCAAAACTTCCAACATGCTGGAGCGGGTCATGCGGGCGATGATCGAGAGCGGGATGGTACTAAGTGCAACTGATGGCAGAATGAGGTGCTTAATCACATCCCCCAACACTACCCAATCGGCCGTGATGAGAGAGTTGAATATATACATATTGGAAAAGAAATCCATGAACTGGTATATAAATGTACCGGGTACCAGGTTCCAGTTGAAGACTTCAAAAAATGGGACAGCTGCAAGACCCGCAGAGAGGCGCCCTGACGGAGGCAGCCAAAACGGCGTATCCTTTAGCAGCAATGCGAAAGCGTAAGCAAGCATTAGTCCCAACCAATATACCGGCATTGAGACACCCGTATTGGCTCCAATCATTGTGATCACATCAACAGCAGAATTGCGCTTCACAGCTGAGATCACCCCTAAGGGAATACCAACCAATGCGGCCAGGACCAGGGCTATCGCTCCCAATTCGATGGTGGTCGGCAATCGCTCAATGAGAATTTGGGTTACTGGTCGGCTGAAGCGGATAGACCTGCCAAAATCTCCTCGCACAATATCCTTCATATAAATCATAAATTGCACAGGGATAGGTTTATCAAGGCCATGGTCACGTGTGAAACGCTCACATACTTCTGCAGATGCCTTTTCACCCAACATTGCCTTACAAGGATCACCAGGAATCGCACGTGCCAGCACAAAAGTAATTAATAAAATTCCAAAAACAACCGGAATAGATAATAAGAGGCGGCGGATGGCGTATTGTGTCATAAGATGTTATCTAACTTGAACTTGGTGGCTTACACAATCTTAACAGAGCTTCCCTAAAAATAGGGGTGGATGGGGTACTCCGCACCCCATCCACCCTTATTTTTAGCTATTCTTCTATCGAATTGTATAAGTTCCCATTAGAAAAGAGTAGAGAAACGCGGGATAGCACCATGTCCGTAGAGGACAGTGCCATCCCGCGTCAACTAGCATCTAGACGGTCTAGATGGCAGTGAGGATCTTACTCCTCAAGGTTCATCAAGCCGTCGAACAGGTACGAATAATATTCAAACGCACCTGTGTTGCCAATGTGGTTTGCATTGGCAGCGTCGATACCAGCAGCCCAGGAGGCGACCACGTCGTTGGCATCCATCTTGGTGCCATCGTGGAATGTAACGCCCTCACGCAGGGTGCAGGTCCAGACAGTCGTGTCCTCGTTGGATGTACAACCGGTGGCCAACTCAGGCACAACATCGCCGGAGTCGATGGCGTAACCCAACAGAGTTTCTACAACCTGCTGGCAAGGAGCCAATGATTCGCCGTCGGTCTCGTCCTGGCAGAACAAGCTGATAGGCTCAGCATTCTGCATGTAGACGAAGGTGTCTTTACCAGGATCAACTCTTCCCAACAGCGGGGCGCCGAAGGGGCGGAAGTGAGCGTTATCAACAGTAGCCAGAGCTGCAGAGGCAGAAGCACCGTTAGCAATCGGAACCATGGGAACCAGTTCGCGAATTGCGTTATTGGCCTCAACATAGAGGGACTCTGCATCAGCAGGGTTACCAATCTGTGAAGCTGCTTCAAGCACTTCGTAGATCTCAGGATGCGGATCGCCGTACTGCGGATTCGAAGCAGCAAAGTGGAAATCCAGGAAGTTGGTCACGTGAGGATAGTCAGCACCCCAACCGAGCAGGTAGAGACCATCGAGACGGCCATTGGTGGATTCGTCAATGAACTCACCAGATTCCATTACGATAACTTCAGCTTCAATGCCCAGGTTGTCGCGCAACTGGGTCTGGAATTCAACTGCAACCAGGGCGGGCTCGGGCAGATAACCACGGAAGACATCGCGATAGTAGATCGCGGTCTCGAAGCCATCTGGATAGCCAGCTTCAGCTAACAGCGCCTTGGCGGCATCAACATCGAACTCGTACCAGGCATCACCGACACAACCATTAGGCAGGCTGCAGGGGGTGAAGTGCGAGGGAACTGTTGAGCCTTCAGCATAGAAGTTATCGACAACACGTTGGCGGTCAACACCCATAGCAATCGCCTGGCGGACTCTTATATCATCAAAGGGAGTGAAGGTGTTGGTCATAGCCAGGTAAAGCACGTTGGGATTAGCAACCGGCAAGAAGGTCAAAGTTGCATCATCTTGTATCGTCGCGTAATCATCAGGGCTCGGGTTCGTGATCTGGTCTACGGTACCTGATTGAAGCTCGAGCAAACGGGCTGCGCCCTCAGTTGCCCAGCGGAAAACCAGGGTGTCGTAAGCGGGCTTGTCGCCCCAGTACCCATCAAATTTCTTCATGGTGATACTGTCGCCTCGTGCCCAGGTGTCCAGATAGAAGGGGCCTGTGCCGACTGGCGCGGAGAGCAAAGTTTCCTGACCCTCAGCATTGGCGTATGTATTCAGCCACTCGAGTGGATAAATACCAAAGGGGGTAAAGGCAGCCTTGGTGGGGAAAGCAGGATCGGGCTTGCACATGGTGAACTCAACGGTGAGTTCATCAACAGCAGCAACCGATTTGATCTTTCCACCATAGTCACAACTGTCCGCAGCAACGGACATCGGTTCGCTATAAGCGATTTCTTCGTAGGCTCGCTCAACTACTGCGGCTTCATCAGCCGCGGGTTGACATGCAGCCAAAACCATGCTGGCGAGAACCAGCAAGGATACGAAAATAAATAGGGATCGGTTCTTCATAAAATCTTCCTCCAAAACATTGTTCTTCTTAAATAAAACGGGGGTTAAACGGAAAAAGTATATGGAATGCTATTTCCTCCTTTCTTTGAAACTCAATTAACTAAATTTCGTACCCTGAATTATACGCTACTATCAAGCAGTGTCAAATTAATTGATACATATTTACAAAAAAATGGAACCCGCCAATATGCTATAATGCCAGCCACCCTGGGCTGGAAAATGGTAAATTTTCAATGAATTCATCAAGTGAACTCACTCAAGCAGTCAAAGAAGAAGCACGCCGGCTTGGATTTCATCATGTAGGTGTCACAACCCCAGACCCGCCCTCACATTTGGATACCTACGAGCAATGGCTGACTAAAGACCATCATGGGGATATGGCATGGATGGCCACTGAACGCGCTCGCCAGCGACGCGCCAACCCGCGCCTGATCTTGCCAGAATGCGAGTCGATATTGATGCTGGGGATTCTATACCAACCCTCACCCCTTCGCCCCTCTCCCAATGGGAGAGGGGTTGGGGGTGAGGGAAAAATCGCATCCTATGCTTGGGGGGATGATTATCACGATGTGCTCCCAGACCGCTTACGTTCATTAGTATCATTCATCGAGTACAAAACCGGTCAGACGATTCCCAATCGTTGGTATACCGATACCGGTCCTATCTTGGAACGCGAGTTAGCTCAACGAGCGGGCTTGGGTTGGATTGGAAAGAATACGAACCTGATCAACCCAAAAGGTGGCTCATATTTTCTTCTAGCTGAGATTCTCCTCGGAATTGAACTCTCCCCCGACGAACCCCTCATATCTGATCATTGTGGATCTTGCACCCGCTGTATCGAAGCCTGCCCCACCGATTGCATCCTACCCAATCGCACCATAGACTCCAACCGCTGTATATCCTATTTGACCATTGAACTCAAGGAGCCGATTCCGCAAGATTTGCGCCCACAAATTGGGGATTGGATATTTGGATGCGATATCTGTCAGCAAGTTTGCCCTTGGAATATAAGATTTTCTCCTGCAAATGGTGACCCGGCATTTGAACCTCGCTCGGGGCTGGTTCAGCTCACCCTGAAGGATGAATTGCTCCTAAGCCCAGAAGAATTCAACCGCAAGTTCAAAGGAAATCCTGTCAAACGTACCAAACGGCGTGGATACCTGCGCAACATCGCCATAGCCCTTGGAAATATGGGGAACCCTGCAGCCGTACCAATCCTTTCCGAAGCCTTAAAAGATTTTGAGCCCCTAATTCGAGGGCACGCTGCCTGGGCTTTGGGTCAGATAGGCGGAGCAGAAGCGACTAATGCGTTGCAATTTGCTGCAGTCGTAGAAGAAAACCATGTAGTAATCAATGAAATTCAAAATGCATTATCGATAACAAAGGGTACCTAACAGATTTTATGATCAGAAGAGAATTTATCCTCGGTCTGCTATCCTTTTTGGTTTTCTTTTTAAACGCCTGTCAACGCACTGTTGTAGCAACAGAGCACGTAGAAATTCCTGCAACAATAGCTCCAACTACCACATTTACAGCAACAGCAATCCCCCCCACGCAGACAGCGACGCTAACTCCATCGCCAATTTCGCCAACGGTCGAACCTACCTCCTCGCCAACACCTACAGAAGTGCCAGTTACAGAGTTATTGTTCACAGGAGCCATAGTCCCCGCGCGCTGTGTCCAAGAAGCCATCGATGAGCGTGGCAATGCCGACTATATCTACGCCAGCATGAAAGGGGTTATCGAAAAAGCCGATATTGCCATCGGCACGCTCAATGCAGCATTGAGCGACTACCCCCCCCTCAAGGGCTGCGTCCAAACCTTTGTGCTTGTTGGCAGATCAGAAAACGCCGACGCCCTGGCCAATGCCGGTTTTGATGTCATGAGCGTAGCCACCAACCATATCAAGAACTGCGGACTGCTTGGTTGTGGAGATCGCGCCTTTTTCGACACGCTGGCTAATTTATATAGGGTGGGTATTGAGCCAGTGGGCGCGGGGGAGAATATCGCCGCGGCACTAAATCCAGTGATCGTCACCATAAATGGGATTCGTTTCGGCTTCATTTCTCTTGGAGAGATCGAACCCAGTGCTTTTGCCGACATTGCCTCGCCAGGCATCGCCGAACTTTCCAATGCCAACTTACGAAGAGCTATCGAAAACACCCGAAATCTGGCTGATGTCGTCATCGTCTTACCCCATTGGGGCTCAGATTACAGCCCAACACCAAACTATCGTCAACTTGAATTCGCCGATGTCGCCACCGAGTCTGGTGCTGACCTCGTGATAGGCAATCACGCCCATGTTATTCAGGGAATGAAAGAATTCAATGGTGTGCCAGTTTTCTTTGGATTAGGCAGCTTCGTCTTCGACCAAAGCTGGTCGTTAGAAACGCAGCAAGGCATCGTTGTTCGAGTAGTTTTCGAGGGAATACAATTCCAGAGTTATGAAGTTATTCCTGTGCATATCGAAAAGAATGGCTATGTTTTTATTCCTGAAGCTGAAGAAGCCGCTTCAATTCTAAGTCGTTTCGAAACCATTAGCGACCAGATCCCTTGACACTCTCAAGCACGCCAAAGCTGGCTCTTTAACTGTCGCAAAAACGCGAGGATATCTTTGCATTTTGGCACCTTATTGACCTTTACATATGTTGATAAACTTTTGATTGTCATGCTGAGCGCAGCGAAGCATCTCTGCAGAGACTCTTCGGTCGCAAACACCGCTCTCTCAGACCTGTCCTGCGACCGAAGGAAGTGTCGAAGGAGTGACAAGCTTAAATAATATATGTGAACATCAATAGTGTGTGATTAAATGGACTCCGGAAAGTTATTTAATTTCTTGTCATTTTGATCTGAGCAGCATCGTTGGTTTCACTTCGACGACCTCAGAACAAGCGTTACGCACGGCGTCGGTTGAGTGCGAAGCGTATCGAAGCCAGCCAGGCTGCCCAGGGCGAACCAGCGGATACTGTGGGGTTACTCGGAATGACACAAGATCTGATGAAATCTCACCTCCAAACTGAAATACGCATCTGAACTTCGGCTTGATGATGTCAGTATCATATTCAAGATACAAAAATGATCTGCGGAGAGGCAAGATGGAGAATGAAGTGAAACACGTTATCCGGGGGGAAACGCTATTCGCTGGCCTAAGAAAACCTATTAAAAGCCGTGAAGAACTCATTCCAAGGATCCAGCAGGTGAAAGATGCTTGCGGAGATAACATTTGCGGTCCAGTAACACACATCTTCCGCTTTGATACTCCTGTAGATGGCTTCGATTCGGAGATTGGATTTCCGGTTTCAGAAGAAGTGAATGATGGTGAAATCAAAACCCACTCGCTGCGAGAGCTTCATTTCTTCTCATCAACCCATAAGGGGGCAGTTGCAACACTACGGGAAACTTCGCTCCAAAACTATGCGCACATGAACCAAGTTGGCCTGGCTCCTGAACTGGAATTAGTAGAGATCTACCATCACTACGATCCTGATGACGAAGAATCAAACAAAATCGAAACCCAGGCATCATTTTTAGCCTGGCCCGAGGTCTATCGAGAACAGTTGCTTCGAGTGCTTGGCCCCAATTTGACCAAAGAGATTTGGACAGGCGGCCAGGAAATCACGCCCTTCACTTTAGTTGATGAGCGAGCCGCATGGGTCGCTGGGGCCCTAGAAAGATTGAAAGAACGCACAACTCTAGATCAACAATTTGACATCCTCTCACGAGTGGCTTTAGTACGACCTGTGGAAGATACCAACAAGTTTAAGCAGGTCTATCAGGAAACAGGGGATGTGAACGCCGTTCTCGAACTTCAGCATCAGGAGCTATCCAAAACCGCCACAGGTGGCTTTATCAATCCACCAATGTTTGATGGAAAGGTACTCCATTTGAGCAAAGTTGCCTACAACCGGGCGGCTTATGATCAGGCAACCACGCCTGATGAAACCCGCAAAGCATACTGCTTCTGCTCGCTTATTCGTGAAGCTGCCGACCCCACTGTTGATCCCATCTTTTGTTATCGCGCGGCCGGCTGGGCGCGTCAGTTTTGGGAGCCAATTCTAGGAACGCAATTCAAGAGTTGTAGGATTACCCACTCGATTCTCAAAGGGGATAAATTCTGTGCCTGGGATTACGAGCTTGAAGAGGGTTGGGATAATTAAGTCAATAGCACCGTGCTCAATGTGAGCTCAGTGGCTAATTGATCTATAGATTTACAGCAGGGTTTTAAATCGCTCTTCGTAGGGCTTGGATTCCCCACACAATTCCAAAAATGGCTGTACAGGTCAACACAATCGCGGCTCCCGAAGCAATGCTCAAATAGTAGGAGAGATACAAGCCGACCACACCGGAGACAGAGGCAATGGTGGCCGCTATGGCCATCATGATGGGCAGGCGTTTGGTGAGCAAATAGGCCGTTGCTGCGGGTGTAACCAGCATGGCAACCATCAAGGCTACCCCAACGGTTTGCAGGGAAACAACAATTGTCACGGCGATCAAGATGAGCAGCAAAAACTCCAACAGGCGCACAGGTAGCCGCAGTGTTGTCGCCAGAATGGGGTCAAACGAGAGCACCATAAACTCTTTGTAGAAGGCTAAAATCGCTAAGAGCACGAATCCCCCAAAAGCGGCAATCAACCACAAATCCCCGCCACGCACCCCCAGGACATCCCCAAACAAAAAATGTGCCAGGTCGACGCTGTAACTGCGCACTGTAGAAATCAGCGCTACACCCAAGGCAAATGTCCCTGCGAAAATGATGCCAATGGCTGTATCTTCCTTGATTTTGGTATTGCGGCTGATGGTACCGATCCCCAGCGAGCTAAGGATCGCGGCAATCAACGCCCACCAGAAGAGCGGCTCACGCGCCCCATCACCCACCAGATAACCTACAGCAATTCCTGGCAGAATCGCATGTGCCAGAGCATCTCCAAAGAAAGCCATGCTGCGCAACACTACATAAGTACCAACGACGGCACAGACGATGCCAACCATCACCGACGCAATCAGTCCGCGCACCATAAAGGCATATTGCAAAGGTTCAAGGATAAAATCAATCATAGTGGTCTGAAAGTCTGATGGTCGAATAGTCTAGTGGTCGTTTGGCTATTTGACTATCAGACCCTCCGACTATTGAACTACTCGTCACAACAGGTATCACCCAAGGCTAGTGCCCCATCATCAGTAGGCACTAAATGCAAGTGACCACCATAAGCGGCTAACAAATTCTCTGGAACCAGCACCCCATCTGCGGCACCAATCCCAAGCATGCGCTGATTAAGCAGCATAACCTGATCGAAGCGTTGGGCGGCCATCTTCAGGTCATGTAAAGAAACCAATACTGTTACACCGCGTTCTTTGAGATCATCCAAGATGTTAAAAACTTCTTCTTGTGAGTTGACATCCAAACCCGAAAGCGGCTCATCCATCAGCATCAACTCAGCCTCTTGAGCCAAGGCTCGCGCAATGAACATACGCTGCTGCTGACCCCCAGAAAGCTGGTTGATTTGTCGCTTAGCAAGATGTATCATTCCGACCACTTCCAACGACTTATTTACGATATCCCAATCGCTGGCTCTCGGATTGCGGAATAAGCCCATCTGGCCTACACGTCCCATCATGACCACATCGGACACAGTTACTGGGAAACTCCAATCGACCAGGCTGCGCTGGGAAACATAGGCGATGCAAATATGGCCGCCGGGCACATTGCCATAGATCTCGATATGCCCCTCCGTGGGGGAGAGCACACCAGCGATAATTTTGAGCAAGGTGCTTTTACCCGCCCCGTTTGGACCGACGATGGCCAGACGTTCGCCCACCTTTAATTCAAAAGTGACATTTTCTAAAGCCAGGCCGCTTTCGTAACCTAAACCCAGGCCCTCGGCGCGCAAAATTGGCGCATCGTCATGGTGAGGGTCACGATGCTTAGAGAGGTGTTGGGTAGTTTTTTGAAGTTCTTCGATAAGTGTCATGGTGAGTTTACGTCATTGCGAGCGCACCACAGGCGGGCCTCCGGCCAACGAAGCAATCTTCGAAGCAATTTGGGAGATTGCCACGTCGGCTCCGCCTCCTCGCAGTAACATGATAGTTTATTTCAAGGCATTCACGAATGCGTTCGTATTGTAACGCATATAATCTAAATAGGAATCGGCTTGACCCCCAGCTTCACTCAGTGATCCGGTAAATACATAGATCAATTGCACACCTGTATCCTCCGCAACGCGTTCTGCCAAGGATGGATTGACCGTATTGCCCACGAAAACAGCCTGGACATCTAAATCATAGATAGCATCTTCGATCTTAGCTAATTCTTGCGCAGTAGGTTCGGCCAATGTGCTGTACCCAGGTATCAACGTGCCAACCTGCTCAAACCCATACTCTTCCGCGAAATAACTGAAGAGTGTATGGTCTGTGACAAATTTTCGCTTCTCTAAAGAAACTTGCTCAACCTGTTGGCGAATCCAAGCATCCAAAGCGATGAGTTCAGTACGAAAACTCTCCGCGTTGGCGGCATAGGCCTCGGCATTTATTGGGTCAAGTTGGCTGATTTCAGCCTCAATATTATGAGTCCAGATAATTACATTGTTTGGATCTGTCCAGGTATGGGGATCTACACTTTCATGGCCAGGTCCTTCACCATCGTGCTGATCATCTTCTTCGCTTTCTGGCTCGTAAACCAAGAAATCAATTTCCTCGGAAACATATACAACCTTTGCCTCAGCACCAGCGCTTTCAATTAGTTTGTCCAAGAAATATTCAAGCCCTGCACCGCTAGCAAATATCACATCAGCCTCGGCAACCTTGGTAATATCCCGGGGGGCAGGGTCAAATCCATGGGGATCTGTACCTGCGGGGAGCAGAACGCCCAATTCAATCAGGTCACCACCAACCTGGGCAACTACATCTCCAACGATGGTGGTGGTGGCAACAACTTTGAGTTTGTCTGCTCCCAATGCTTGTTCATTTTGCTGACTACAAGCTGTCAGCAGCACGAAACTTATAAGTAATATTATTATTTGAATGGATTCCTTTTTATTCTTCACTATTACTCCATGGCGAAATCTCAAAATTACTGAAACAATATCAACAAACGATCTTACTCCCCAACTAAAGAGGTGTCAATTTAAAATATGTACAATGGAAAGGAAAAATCACATTCGCAATTATATCGACAATATATTGACAAAATATTTTCAACATGATATAATCATATCAAATAATGCCTTGATAAGGAACTTGTTGTGAAAAACTCTCGCTTATTACCCGTATTTTTGGTTGTTTTTGTGGATCTATTGGGATTTGGGTTGATCCTGCCACTTTTGCCCTATTACGCCGATTCCTATGGCGCAACCCCTTTGGTTGTCGGTTTGCTGACCGCATCTTATGCTGCAGCTCAATTGCTGGGCGCGCCGCTGCTGGGACGGTTGTCAGATCGCTTTGGCCGGCGACCGATTCTTTTGGTTAGCATATTTGGTACTTTTTTAGGATTTGTGCTCTTGGGCGTTGCTGAACCAGTTGGAGAAGGATTAGCCAATTTGCTAGGGTTATCTGCTTCAGTGAATGCCTTCATTGTTGGCACTCTATTCATTTCACGCATCACCGATGGCTTAACCGGCGGTAACATCAGTGTTGCCCAGGCATATATAACCGATGTAACAACCGAGAAAAACCGCGCCCAGGGTCTGGGGATGATTGGGGCTGCCTTCGGTTTGGGATTCATCATCGGGCCAGCCACTGGCGGCGTATTGAGTTCTTGGGGTTACGCAGTGCCCGCCTTTGCCGCCGCAGGACTGGCATTGATTAACCTGGTGGCTGTCTACTTTGCCCTGCCCGAATCGCTGACTCCAGAAAAACGTGCCGAGATGGCTGTAATGAAAGCAGAACAACCCTCCTTCTCTTTCAACGCACTATGGCAGACACTCAACCGACCGCGCGTTGGACCATTACTGCACATACGTTTCTTCTTTGGTTTAGCTTTTGCCACATTCCAAACTGTTTTTGCGCTGTATGCACAATACCGCCTCAATTTAGATGCGCGTGCGACTGGATTTATCCTGACCTATGTTGGCTTTTTGTCAGTGATCGTGCAGGGTTTTGCGGTAGGAAAATTGAGCCAACGATTTAAGGATCAAAATCTGATATTGGTCTCAACAATTACCATGGGTGCTAGCTTGCTGGCTTGGGCATTTACCCCGAACGTGGTGACGCTACTAATCATCATGGCCCCACTGGCATTTGCCGGTGGAATATTAGGCACGGTTCTCAATAGTGCACTCACCAAAGTTGTCTATCCAGAAGAAGTTGGTGGCACTTTGGGCTTAGCGGCATCTTTAGAAAGCCTGACGCGTGTAATTGCTCCTTCTTTAGGTGGATTCCTATTAGGGCAGATCGGCGCCTGGGCACCCGGAGTGCTGGCGGCGTTGATCATGGCTTGGGTGAGCGGTTTTGTCTGGCGAAAGCTGTTTGTCAACCCAGATCCACCCCTACCAACGCGCCCCAACGCTGTGTCTACAGAGATTGTTGTTTAATCAGCTTAGCAGTACTTTTGATGTTCACATAAATTAATTAAGCTTGTCACTCCTTCGACACTTCCTTCGGTCGCAGTACAAGCACTTCGACAGGCTCAGTACAAGTCTGAGGGAGCAGTGTGCCCGACCGAAGAGTCTCTGCAGAGATGCTTCGCTGCGCTCAGCATAACAATCAAAAGTTTATCAACATAGGTAAAGGTCAATAGTTATTCATCAGTTAGGAGAAAACATGTCTATTCTACGAATTGCACTCATAGCCGGATTGGTCATTGGTGGTGTAGGTTTATTGTGGAA
>JACKQG010001556.1_pt1 | contig 31463 bp, 27 predicted proteins | sample 8237621 | NCBI WGS metagenome assembly JACKQG01 (sample SAMN15677084, study PRJNA649215) | marine metagenome | biome: marine; feature: Black Sea; material: saline water; isolation source: suspended particulate matter (SPM) from the Black Sea western gyre | collected 2013-06-09/2013-06-10 | depth... | reverse complement strand
GAATCCAGCTCCGGTCAGTCTCGCGCCGTAACAACCGTCTACGTCGGTGGCAGCTTTTACCAAAACGTCGAGCTCGTTGATTGAGACCTGGAATAAATCTCGCAGTGAATAGTGTGCATCAGTCATGCAAGCTCCAAATTCAGAAATATTATTAGCGCGCAAGGCTTTGGCCCCACGACGAGTGCGCTGGACTTCATCAATTACATGCTGGGTGCGCATGCGCTCGGTGGCACTCAGGCATGAGCTAAATTCATCGAACTGTTTGGCCGTCAATTCTCGCAGGCAAGTTAGGCCAGGGACAAATTGCTGCAATGATGAAAGCGCGCTTGTGCACTCGGCAACACGCAAATTAAACTCGGAAGATGCGAGTTGGCGCGAAACTTGCGAATCGACAATTGCGATTAATGCATCGCCGCGATCTAAAGGAACATATACTCGCGTTAGCTCGAGGCAATCAAACATTAACACCGTATCAGCTTGACCGAGAAAAATGGCTGTTTGGTCGAGTACTCCGCAGCGCACTCCGACATAGCGATTTTCCGCCAAATGCGCCAAATGAATCATTTCATCGCGACCCGAATTAATATCGAATAAGCCATCTACAGCCTTGACCATTGCAGAAATCACACTTGCTGATGAACTCAATCCCTTGGCAATCGGCAAATCAGAGTCAATCAATATGTCGAGCCCTGTCAAACACTGCCAACGCTGGTGAGTAGCCCATAATGCTCCTTCGATGTATGCTGACCAGCCCTTTTGGCGCTGCGGCTGCAACTCACTGACCTTGAGTTCGATAAGTTCATTACCAAACTGAGTCGATCTGATGCGCAGCAAGTCGTCATTGCGTCGGGCTGCAAGCACGTAAGACCCTTTTGACAAGGCTACCGGCATTACTACCCCACCATTGTAATCCATGTGCGCGCCAAGTAAATTCGCTCGCCCAGGCGCGAAAAACACCCGCGGTTTTTTTTTGCTGTAGTCGGCAAATTCTGCCAAACAGCGCTCGACTATTTGCGTAGATTTAGTCATGGCTTAAGTGCTAACTAATGTAGCAAAATACCATATAATAATCTCATGATAAAACAGGTGATTTTCGCACTGCTGTGCAGCTCAACTTTGATGGCTCAACAACCAACCGCATCGCAACAGCAAATTGCTAAGGTTATGAGCACTCCGGTATTGCAACAGGCTGGGGTGAGCTACACTGCTGGCGATGTTCTTGAAAATTTATTTAAAAATGACGAGAGTCTAAAAACTATTTTGCAGCGCGATTACGAGTACCTGGCTATGTATATTAATTCGCAAAAGTTTTTTAACCATGTGCGCTGGTTTAGCAACAATTTAGTGCTAGACAGCAATGATGTTCCTGATGTCGATAGCCAGGCGCTGATCGATGAAGCTCTTGCTTGGGCAGCTGAGCGTGGCCAGCAAACGGCAAACCCACAATCAGCTTTGGCGCAAGGTGGGCTCGAAATAACAGTACGCGCAAGGCTGCTTAGTTTGCAAAAAGAGTTTTTTTCCACTCAAGAATTGCGCACACACTTTCATCGCTCTATTCCTGAGTACGCCGGCACTTTAAAAATCAGCTGGATTCGACTGCCATTATTCAACAGCAAAACTGGGGCTGCACTCGGTGAAGACGAGCGTATTGCGCGCTATGGCTTGCTCGACAAAGTTGCTCAAAAGTTGAACGAGTCGAGCATTACATGGAACGAAGCAGTAACAGCATACTGCAAAGACCCAATTACTAAAGAACGTAATGGCGGTGTTGGTTATATCAAACGTAGCGACACTAAGTTCGAAGAATCATTTCGACGGCAGCTATTCGACGATTTAGGGTTCAAGCGCATAGAAAACACTATTTTGCGCGGCCCCATAATTGGCGAAAGCTGGGTTTACCTGGCACAAATTGAATCAGTAATTATGAAGGGCGTTGTTGAATTACAATTGTTCAAAAATGAGGTGCAGCGATCTTTAAGCAACTACAAATTGCATGCGAAACTTTCTGAGCTAACTGCGTCTGTAAATCGCTCTATCCTAATACCACTTACCCTATGAGCGAAAACGTCCTCGGCCTTGATGGCTTAGTTGTACGCTACGGGAAGTACCAAGCATTGCACGGCATCGACGCTAGCTTTAATGGCGGATGCCTTGGCTTACTCGGGGCTAATGGTGCTGGTAAGTCGTCAATGTTGCGTGCTATTCTAGGTTTGATTCGACCACATTCTGGCAAGATAAGTGTTCTTGGCGAAGATGTGGCGCAAAATGGTGTCCACTTGCGCTCGCGAATTGGTTATATGCCCGAGCGAGACTCTTTTATTGGCGCGGTGTCTGGTGTGCGTGGCATTGCGCATCTAGCTGAGATCTGTGGCATTCCTGCTGCCGAGGCGATGTTACGCGCACATGATGTGATGCATTTTGTTGGACTAGGAGAAGAGCGTTATCGCGAAGTTCAAACCTATTCGGTGGGCATGCGTCAGCGTTACAAGTTAGCGGCTGCTCTTGCTCACGATCCTGATATTTTATTTCTTGATGAACCAACTAATGGATTAGATCCTAAATCTCGAGCACGAATGTTAGGATTAATCGAGCGCATCACTACCGAGCATGATATTCATTTGGTGTTGGCTAGTCATTTACTACCTGATGTAGAGCGCCTGTGTGATCAAGTTTGGGTACTTGATGAAGGCAACCTCAAGCAAACTGCAAGCGTTTCCGATTTAACTGCTGCCGCGCGTGGAGCCAAACGGGTGCGCGTTGAACATAGCCAGGCGCAACTATTTAACGACGCAGCTATCCAACAAAACTATTCAGTAACGCCCGGCAAGCACCAGGGCGAGTTTGTGTTGTCGCGCAACGACGAATTAGTTAGCTCAAGCATGATGTTCGAATTGGCTGCGAGCGCGCAAGTAAATTTACTGGGGGTGCACCCTGCTGCCCGGTCACTCGAAGACGCATTCCTCGAAGCCCTCGAAATAAAAGCATGACTTTTAAAGCAGCCGAATACGAAAGATATAGTGGGCCGCGTACAACGTTGCCGTCCTGGATGCCGCTTGCAGAACTAGCCCTCGAGCGCGGATGGAAATCCAAATGGGTGCGGCGCATAACAACTATGTCATTAATGCAGGGCCTTGGCTTAATGATTTTAATGTACGCTCTTAATCAGGTGGTACCTGCGTGGCGCGATCTTACGCAACAGGTTGGCACCCTAGCTGGGCAAGGAGCTGACGACTTCGTTATTGATGCGCGAATTTACTTACAATTCTTACGCCTGTTTGTTTACCCAGTATTGTTGCCGCTTTCACTACTCTTTGGCTACGACTTAATATCAAAAGACATCGAAACTAATGCGCTAGATGCATATTTTTCGCGACCGATAAGTCCACTCAGCTACATCGTCGGACGCAGCCTGGCTTTCATCGGTTTTTTAATGGCAGCTACTTTCTTGCCGATGTTACTAGTTTGGGTTGCCGACTGGGCAACCTCTAACGACGATCATTTCGAACTGATTTCTGGCGTGCCATTTGGCATGTTTTGGGGTCTGTTGCTAATTTCAACAACCCTTGCGTTATTGGTGCAAGCAATTACAACTATCACCAAAAGCGGCATGTGGACAAACATCTCTTTCGTGTTTATTTTCATAGTCATGCACATGCTTTCGAAAATACTCTATGCCATTACCGAAGAACCAGCAGTACAGGCCTTGTCAGTTTTACATAACACTTGGGTGGTGTGTGCAGTTGCTCTTGATCGAATACCAACAAACCCGCATATGCCACCGGCGCCTGTTAGCGCGGCAGTGGGTGTAATGGTCATAACCGCAATCGCATCTTTCATAATCGTTCACAATGGCTTAAGGCGCCGCACCTTTCTAGGATGAGTTGCCCCGCTATTGTTTGTGACAATCTGTCGCGTTGGTATGGTGAAGTCCAGGGGCTTGCTGGTTTAAGCGTAACTCTCAACCAAGGAGTATTTGGTTTACTCGGACCAAACGGCTCAGGGAAATCTACATTAATGCGCTTGCTCACCGGACAAATTCATGCCTCCCGTGGTAGCGTAAAAATATTCGGCGAAACAATGGTGCCTGGTAATTACCAAGCCTTGCGCCACATCGGATATGCGGTGGGCGAAGACGTCCACTTTGAAAATGAGCGAGCTGTTGATTTTATGAAAATGTTAGCTGTACTCGGTGGCGAAAATCCTATTGCTGCAGAGTCCCGTGCGTTGAAAGCGCTCGACTTTATGGGGATGTCCGACAAGGCAGGTGTGCGTTTACGCGAAATGTCTAAAGGAATGCGCCAGCGAATTAAAGTCGCGCAGGCCTTATTGTTCGAGCCAGACTTGCTCTTGCTAGATGAACCGCTCAACGGAATGGATCCCGTTAACCGTCGGCATACGATTAATCGCGTGCGCCAATGGGGCGAATCCGGACGCACTGTGTTGCTCGCATCGCATGTTTTACATGAAGTTGAGTCAGTTACTGATCGCTTGATTATGCTGCACCATGGCCGCTTGCTTGCCGAAGGGCACCTCTCTGATATCCGTGAACTCGTTGATCGCAAACCGCGGCGTGCTTCAATTAAAGGCGAAAACTTGCGGCAACTGATTGCTGAATTACTTGGCGACGAGTTGATAACTGGTTTTACGCAAGACATCGATGGCTGCTTTCACCTTGACACCTTCGACCTGCCTTTACTACTTGAAAAGTTAAGCGTTTTTGGGCGTACAGGAGTCATCGAAACTCTTGAAACCGACGACCAAGAACTCGAGCTGGTCTATTCCTTACTGCTTTCCGACAACGCATGATTGACGCCGTAAAATCTTTAGCCGCCTTCACTTGGCGTAGTCGCATGCAAAGCGCTGGCATCTTTGTATTCATCGCATTAGCTTTAATACCAGCAGCAATTTGTTTTGTTGCGTTTAAATTTGGCAACTCGGCGCCAGGAGACGAACTTGTTTTACTGCGCGAGTATGTAGTGCCAATTAATATCTATTTAACTTTACCCTTTATTGTTATTTTTCTTACGCTTCCAACAGTTGGTTCACTGTATGAAAAAGGCGCTATTGCGTATATGTTTACACGACCGACTCCGCGCTGGGTATGCGTCTTTGGTTTATTTGTGGGCAGTTTCATTTCCACTTTACCCCTGCTGTTAATCTCGGCATTGGCGCCATCACTAGTGTGCACTCTCTTTGCAGACGCAGACACTGGCGACTTATTTAACATTGCGTTCATGCAGTCATTGCTGCTGGCAGTCGCAGCATTGCCTTATATTGCTCTATGTTTGCTGCTTGCGTTTTGGTCAAAAAAATCGTTGTTGTGGGCATCATTCTTTTTGTTTTTCTGGGGCTCGGTGATTGGCTCATTGCCAGGAAGCGCCAAGCTATGGTCAATACACCATTATGTAATGGGACTTGCTAAATCCTGGTGCGACATCGACAAGGTAGCTAGCGGGTTGATACCACCAAGTGATGACCCGCCTTTAAATATTGTCAGCCTTGTGGTGCTGCTCGGCATGTGTTGCGTGTTTATTTATCTGGCGCAACTTGCAGCTAAAAAACGTGACATCTATTAATGACAATCATTCGTAACCTAAATGATTGGCAGAGGCGTCCATCCGACTATCGAGTTGTCGCCAACAACATCTCTGTGCTTATGGCCGACCCACATTTTTTTTCGGTTGCCGAAGCACAAAACAATCACATGCACGATGAGCACGGAAATTTACACAAAATTGATATAGCCCAAGCAAAGGCCGAATGGCAACAACTGCGCGATTCTTTTATTAACAACGGCTTAAGCGTAGATGTTCTTGATGCGCATCCTGAGCTGCCTGATTTATGCTTCACGGCCAATCCGAGTTTTATAGTTCCGCACTATCAACATATGTGGTGTGGAAATATGTCGCATGAGTCACGACGTCCCGAAACTGAAATGCATTTGCGATTCTTCAAAAGTCGCGGCTACCAGTCGATGGTCCTCGAAAACAAAAATCTAAAATTCGAGGGGCATGGCGACGGCGTGTGGCATCCGCAAAGGTTTTTACTGCATGCAGCAGTTGGTCAGCGCAGCGATTTGGCCGCATGGCAAGAGATTGATGCAGCTTATCCAGAACTCGACATATTACTTTATGAATTGCAGAATCCTGATTTTTATCACCTTGACACTGCCCTTGCCTGCCTAGATCAAACCACGGCCTTAGTAATCAAGCAAGCCTTTACTGACGAAGCATATCAGTTAATTTGCGCCGCCTTCCCTGATGCGATCGAACTTTCCTCCGAAGAAGCATACAAATTCGCCGGCAATGCTTTTTGCCCAGACGGCATTAATGTTTTTCTCGAGCAAGGATGCGATCAATTAAATGCCTCGCTTAGATTGCGCGGGTTTAAACCTCAGCCAGTTGCTACTGAACAGTTTCGCTTGTCTGGTGGCTCGGTGTTTTGCCTGAAGCAGTCTTTTTAGACAAAGCAAAGTCAATCATTTGGTCAACAAGTTCGCCGAACTCAATGCCCGATGCCGCCATCAGCTTTGGAAACATTGAAATTGAAGTGAACCCCGGAATTGTATTAACCTCATTTAAGGCAAAACGTCCTGCTTTTTTGTTTAATAAAAAGTCTACCCGCGCATATCCTTCGAGGCGTAATACGTGAAATGCCTTAAGAGCCATATCGCGCAATTGTTCAGCCATGCGCGGGGCAATGCTTTCGGATGGCGCCATCACTTTAGCATTATCGTTCGAGTATTTATTATCGAAGTCATACCAGCCATCAACAATGATTTCGCCGGGCAATGACACGACCGGAATTTCCCCGTCGAGAATCGCCACCTCATATTCGGCACCATCTGCAGCAGGCTCTACCAAAATATAATCTGAATACTTAAATGCCTTAGAAATTGCTGAAGCAAGTTGTTTCTTTTCTTCTACGCGCGACACGCCCACTGAGGACCCTTGTTGCGTTGGCTTAACATAAATTGGATAAGAAAAACGGTCTGCAATATTTGAAGCAACCTCAAGCGCATCATCTTGCCATTCTGAAAGCGAAACGTCTATCCATGGTAAAACCGGCAAGTTAGCTGAACGCAACATATGTTTGGTAACAGACTTGTCCATGGCAATCGCCGACCCTAAGCACCCACTGCCCACGAAAGGGATATTTTGCATTTCGAGCCAACCTTGAACACGGCCATCTTCTCCGCCAGGGCCATGAAGCACCGGGAATACAACATCAACGTTAGCCGGCAAATAAGGACCTCGCTCGGTAACCGTAAATTCTTCGCCATCGAGCATTGCCCGTGAATTTTGCTCGTCTAGCCACTGACCATCGCGGGTGATACCGATATGATGAATTGAGTAACGTTGCGGGTTTAAATTAGCACGCACAGCACGCGCAGAGCGTAAACTAATCTCATGCTCTTCCGAGCTTCCCCCGAATAGCAGGCAAAGGTTAGTCAGCGGCGTTGATGTTGTCATGTCAGCAGAATAACCTATCATTGCGCTCAATTCTAGGATTCCTTTTTCAAGAAATGTCATCTCATCAACGCACCTGGACACTTCTAATACCCGCACTAGCGGCTATTTTGCTCTACGCACATACTTTTACAGCAGATTTTGTATACGATGATCGCGCGCTGCTTGAATTAAATCCACCATTTCAGTCTCTCGAAATAATCCCTAAGGCATTCGTCACGCCATTCTGGGAACTCGTTGATACAGACAAATATGCTGCTGGCTTTTATCGACCACTGGCAGCCACTACTTTTGCTGCCAGCTGGGCTATCAGTGATGGCGACCCACGTTTTTTTCATCTTCTGTCCATTCTTCTGAATGCGGCAACGGCGGTTGCCGTTTCTCTTTTATGTATTGCCCTTGGTTGGAAGAGGTCTATCGCTTGCATGGCTGGCACTTTTTTCGCTGTGCTCGGCGCCCATGCCGAAGCTGTAGCCTGGGTTTCTTCGCAACCTGATATTTTTTCTGCTCTGTTTACTATATTGGGGTTGAGGTATTTTGTAGTTGAGCGTGAGTACCGTGGTCCGCTTATGTTTTTTATTGCTTTGCTCTTTAAAGAGGCCTCGCTAGCAATAGTGGTGTTGTGCTTAATATCTGCAATCATGCAAGGTCGAAAATTTTGGCCGCTGCTTATCACTCTCGGTGCATATTATTTATTGCGCGTTAATGCTTTCGATGCATGGGCTGCCGGATTCGACCGAGTAAATACTCACCACCAACTAGAGCAACTCGAACAAATCGCCCTCAGCCTTAAATTACTTGGCCAAAACATAGGCTTTATAGCTGTACCCTTTGGGCATGCGCCATTCCATCCGATGCAGCTTAATCAAAACTTGCTGGCGCCACATAACTTCTTCCCGGCGATTGGTGCAGTGCTTGCCGTGCTGGTAGCAATCGCTATTTGGCGACGCCGCTCACCTGATTCGGCTAGTCTAAAGGTTGGTCTCGGGCTGATGTTTTTCGGTTTGGCGCCGGTATTAAACACGTCAGCTATGGGGCAATACCCCTTCGCCGAACGATTTAGTTATTTGGCAAGCGCAGGCTTTGTTATTTTATTTACAATTGCTATTACTCGAATGAAGTATCGCGACTTGGCATACCTAATCACAGTATTAATGGTTAGCGGCAATATTTATTCGTCTTATTCCGGAAGTAAAAATTGGCGCACCGAAGCTGACTTATTTCGCTGGTCACAACAAGTATCTCCAAATGCCATGACTGGACACGTCGAATTTGGTCGCTTAATGCTAGAAACTGCCCAGAAAGAGAGTGATCCCCCGCGGCGCATTGCTTTTGCCGAACTTGCACTCAATGCATTTAATTTGTCTGACGCAATTAATGTCGATAAGTATTTGGTAACTTCCGTTGAACGCTACAAAGCAAATGTTGGCAAGGCAGACGCTCTATTTTTCCTTGATGAAATCGATAATGCCAAACAAGTTTATCAAATGGCTATCGAACATTATGTAATTGCGCCAGAAGCCTATTTAGGCGTAGGCAACTGCACTTCGAAACAGGCATTTGCGTATTGGAGTCAATCTAAAAATGTCGTGGCGAAAAACCATTATTCTGCCGCCATCCACGCTTTCAATAGTGCGCTGCAGCAAAAACCGAACATGGAAGAGGCTGTTGCAGGCAAGGCGAAAGCTTTAGTGCAGCTAATTAATATAGAAGGGATTGAAAGCCCACGATTCGCCGAGGCATTGAGTTCGAGCGAAATTGCATTAAACTTTTATCCAAACGATTTCTCGCTGCTGCTTAATTTAGTCGCGTTGTATGACGTAACGGCACAAAAGAGCTCCGCGATTCTAGCACTAGAGGGTTTTATCGAACGCAACCCGCAGCACCCTGAAACTACAGTGTTAAAACAATTGTTGTTTGAGTTTTCGAAACGTTAAGATAAACGCATGAGCAAAGCACCCAAATACTTAATCCCATTGGCAGTTTTCAGCATATTCTGGAATGCAATGAATTGCTTTGAAGTCCAGATGGCGATGGTGAGCAATTTCGATTATCTTACCGAAATTACCGTCGACCAATTTCTTGATTTCCCGATGTGGGTTAAAGCTGCATATGCTTTAGCTTATTGGTCTGGCTTGCTCGGATCGTTTATGCTGTTGTTCAAAAAGTCCTTTTCTGTAAATACCTTTTCATTTTCATTCATAATGCTGATTATTATCAACGGTTACACTCACTCCTCTGTGCATATTCTTCTATTCCCCTTTTGGCTTTGGGTAATCACTAGATATTTACGCCAACGCGGAGTACTAACCTAGCACTACCTTGTTTTTTATCCCCGGCATAATTTTCAGCGCGTTCAGTATTTGGTGCATTGTCTGCTTATTCAAACAACGCCGCATCCACATGCTTCGCGCCTGGGGATGGCTTGCATTGTGCAGTTTTCCTGCCGTGCTAGTCCAAAATTTCAAATGGGTCATGGGCACTCCGGGCATGACTATCAACCTTAATGATTTATTTGTCACCATTCCCTTTTCATGGCAAGTTTTATCATGCGGACAATCCATCGTTAATATTTTCGAGAATTGGACTTTGTTTTTCGCTATGGGATTGGCGCAAGCTATATTGCTAAGTTACTTTGTCGCTCGCCGACTAAAAACTGGAGCCACACTTCAAGACCCTACAGTTATCGGAATTGGCGTTTTCATGTGCATCAACGCAATTTTAGCCACTCCCTTTAATTGGGCGGGCACCTAACCTAAATCATGCAACTAGCTCACACAATGCTTCGAGTACGCGACTTAAATGCTTCGCTAGAATTTTATATTAATTTTTTGGGGCTGCATGAGGTTCGGCGTAAAGTGCTGGGCGATGAAGCGACTTTGGTTTTTTTAGCTGACGCGAGTGGCAATTATTTCTTAGAGCTAACGCACAATCATGATGGCCGCGATTATGAATTGGGCAATCAGTTTGGGCATATTGCATTGACCACAGCTGACTTAGATAGCGTGATTGAAGATGTAAAATCTAAGGGCTGGTGGTACCGTGAAAGCAAGCCAGGGTCGAGTTCGCGTTACATTTTCGTGAATGACCCAGACGGCTACGATATTGAAATCTTGCTAAAATAAGCGCCATGAATGTCGAAAGTCTCTGTTCGAAAATCTTAGCTGGCGAACGCATCAGCTTTGATGAAGGTGTGTATTTGCACGATAATGCTGGGCTCGATACTTTAGCCTATTTAGCCGATTCTATTCGCCAGCGGATGCATCCTGAAGGTATTGTCAGTTACATTATTGATCGTAACTTGAACCCTACAAATGTTTGTGTTACAGACTGCACGTTTTGCTCGTTTTACGCCAAGCCTAAAGACAAAGAAAAGTCTTACGTTCTCGAGCGTGATGACATCTACAAGCGCATTCAAGAAACAGTAGATGTCGGTGGCGTGCAGATATTAATGCAATCGGGGCATCATCCTAAATTGGGGTGCGAATGGTTCGAAGAATTATTTCAAGACATCATGGCGCGTTGGCCAGATTTACATTTGCATGCAATGGCGCCGTCCGAAATTGAACATTTGGGGCGTGTCTCAAAAATCACTACGCTTGAAGTTTTGAAACGACTGCAAGCTGCGGGCATGAAATCGATGCCTGGTGGTGGTGCCGAAGTTTTAACTGAAAGTGTGCGTGCAAAAATTGCTCCGCGTAAGACTTCGAGCGACGATTGGATTAACATCATGGAAGAAGCGCATTCAATCGGCATGCGCACCACTGCCACCATGATGTTTGGCCACGTCGAAACTACTGCCGATCGCATTGAACACTTGCAACGCGTGCGAGATTTACAAGATCGCACTGGTGGCTTTACCGCATTCATCGGCTGGACATTTCAGCCAGGCGACAACCCACTTGGCGACGAATTATTGGCAAGTGGCTGGACTAAAGCAACGCACGCTGAATATTTTCGGATGACTTGCATCTCGCGCATTTACTTAGACAACTTCGATAACATCCAAGCGAGTTTTGTAACTCAAGGTGCAGATGCCGCGCAATTAGCTTTAGGTATGGGCTGCAATGATTTCGGCTCGGTGATGCTCGAAGAAAACGTGGTCTCGGCCGCCGGATGTTTCGAGTTGGTAGATGTCAGCGAAATCGAAAAACGCATTGTGCAGGCGGGCTTTACTCCCCGACAACGCAATCAGGGTTACGCCCTGCTTTAGACGGCTATTACTCTAAATGATCTGCGGTCTGCACGATTAGCTCGCGGCGGTAACGATCAAACAACATTGACTTAGATATCGTGCCGACAAAAACACCTTCGGCATCGACGACTGGCAGCACCCACGCACCGCTGTCTTCGAATACTTCGGTAGCTTCAAGTAATGAGCTATCGCTTTTTAATGAAGGTACTGTTGCGTCCATTACAGTATCTACAGGTGTTACTTTGCGCACCATCTCGTCGAAGATTACTCCGCGCAATGATGTTACGGACAACATACCTAAAAAGCGTCCGCTTTCGTCGACGACTGCAAATTGGTTGCGTGAAGTATTCGGCAACTCACGCGTTAAATCATCTAAGGTACTGCCCGAAGTTATAGAAATAAATTCTTCGTCGAGCATTTCGCCGACTTGCATCTCTGACAAGATCCGACGATCAGACCCAGGGCGCATTAACTCACCGCGCTCGGCGAGCTCCCAGGTGTAAAAGGAGTGGCGTAAAAATGTGCGCGACACCAGCACTGATAAAACTGATACGGTAATTAAGGGCAAGGTGCCTTCCCATGACCCGGTGGATTCGAGGGCGAGCATGATGCCAGTAAATGGTGCCTGCATAGAACCGGCCACTAAACCCGCCATCGCAGCTACCGCAAAAAACGACGGCGAGGCAAATGCTATATTTGGGAATAACACTTGCAGAAGGCCTCCAAAGCCGTATCCTAGAATTGCGCCAAGAACGAGGGACGGCGCGAAAATACCACCAGGAGAATTTGAACCTAGTGTTAAAGTTGTGGCAAGTAATTTCGCCACCAGCAAAACCAGAAGCGTTGACCCGAAGGCTGTGTTGCCGCTTAGAATATTTGCGATAGTGCCGTAACCTTCGCCGATTGCTTCAGGAACGAAGATGCCGATTGCGCCTACTCCTAAACCAGCAAGTGCTGCGATGACACCTAAGTTGGCAGTTGCAAACCCCCGCTTCCATTTGCGAGTTATCACCTCTGTACGGAAAATACATACCACTAACGCCACCGACAATAATCCAGCGAGTAATCCTAAAGCGCCGAAGGCGAACAAGTCGTAAGAGTGACCCGTCTCTGAAGCAGCTGCGCGTAATGGTTCAGGCACACTAAAGAAAATGCGCGTGAACTCTGTAGCGACCGTCGCCGAAATCGCAATCGGCAACAACGCGCCTAATGTCCATTCAGCAAGCACGACTTCCATTGCGAAAATCATGCCGGTTAATGGCGAATTAAAAATAGCGCCGATGCCACCAGCCACCCCGCAAGCTAACAGCAAAATCCGTTGGCGTTCGGCCATGCGCATTATGTCGGCTAACGAAGAACCTACCGCCGCAGCCGAGTAAACAATCGGACCCTCAAGACCTGCTGAACCGCCAGCCGATACATTACTTAATGTTCCGAGCAAGCGGCTAATCATCGAGCGGCGGCGCATATGCCCACCTTTACGTGTTACCGCTTCAAGAACAGATGGCACACCGTGTCCGCCTGGTTCGCGGAATAGCGCTCGGACAATAATCACACCCAACATTGCGCCAGCCGCCGGCAGCAGCAACATCCCCCACCAATGGGTGCGCAACTCGCTGGATAGTTCGAACAAATAATGGACGCCGCCGCGCAACATCATCGCCACCACTGAGGCGGCGAGTCCGACTATTAATGCCGCGCCAGCTAACTGCCATGGTTCACTGCGCGCACCGCGAGTGTGAAAGACGTTGGCTCTAGCCATTGGAAGACGGCTCGAGCGAGTCGATTAAGTTGAAGATATCGGTCGCCGATTGTCGTGCTTTTAGTGCTGCGATAACTTTTTCATTGCGCAAAACCAAAGCCACCCGCGACAACACTTGCAAATGTTCTTGCGGAGTTGGGCTGAGCAACATCACCGCGGTGTGCACCAGCTCGCCGTCGAGCGACAACCAATCAACCGGGTTTTCGAGCATCGCGATTACCACAATCGGGTAATCTGTAAAATCAGCAGTCGGAGTACGCGGATGTGGCAAGGCGACGCCAGCCGACAACCCGGTTGAAGCCAATGCCTCGCGCGCAATAAGTTGTTGCAGTAGATCTGTGCGATCGCGGTCTTCGGTGACTGGCGAAAGCTCAACCAATGTTGACAGCACCTCACCTGGAGTATGGCCTGGCACGTTGTGAAGAATCGCGCCCTTAGCCAGCGCCGCCGACAGCGGTTTATCTTGCAAGGCGCGGGCGTTTTTAGGCTTCTTCAATTCGTTACGAATCTTCAAGCCCTGATTACGTGCCCATTGTTGCAGTTCGCGTTCTTCGAATAAATAATCGCCGCTCGGACGCTGCAAGCCAAGACGTCCTTGTCGAGCCCATCGCTGCACCGTTGCAGGAGAAACTCCTAACTTGGTGGCGGCTTGGTGTAGGTCGAGTGGCATGTGCCAAATTCTAACGCCGCCAAGTTAAACTGTCTGTAGTGGACATCCCCATCGACCATCTCGAACAACGCGCTGCGGCCGCCGGGCTTGCAGGCATTCCGACTAAGGTTTTAGCAGGCGAGCGCCTCAGCTTTGATGACGGCGTCGCGATGTATAAGACGAGCGATGTTACCTTGCTGGGTTTGCTGGCCAACCATGTGCGCGAGCAGATGCACGGCGATGTTTGCTATTACAACGTAAACACGCACGTTAATTACACTAATTACTGCAATCAAATGTGCGATTTTTGCGCATTCCAACGGCGTCCGGGTGATGATGGTGCTTATTGCATGTCGCCCGAGCAAATTGAAGAGGCGTTGCGCACTGCCAATCCCGAGGCCACCGAAGTTCACATGGTGGCAGGCGTGTGGCCGGCATTGGGTTATCAATATTTCTTAGATATTTTGCGCGCAGCAAAACGCGGACGCCCTGAAATTCATGTAAAAGCTTTTACGATGGTCGAGATCGACGAAATTGTAAAGCTTGCTAAAAAACCAGTGAATGAAGTTCTCGACGAATTACGCGAGGCCGGTTTAGACTCAATGCCCGGTGGCGGCGCTGAAATTTTTGCCGAACGAGTGCATGAAGAATTGTACCCGCGTAAATTGAGTTCTGACAATTGGGTTAAGTTGGCCAAAGAAATCCATAACCATGGGTTTAAGACTAACTGCACCATGATGTATGGCATGATTGAAACTGTCGAAGAGCGGGTTGATCATTTATCTCGGTTGCGCGATTTGCAAGACGAAACGGGTGGCTTTCAAACTTACATTCCGTTGGCGTTTCATCCCGACAACACTAAACTCGAGCATCTAGAAAAACCTTGTGCGACTGAAAGGTTGCGTTCGATTGCGATTGGGCGGTTGTTCTTGGATAATATTCCGCACATTAAAGCGTACTGGATTATGTTGGGCATCGAAGTCGCACAAGCTGCCCTGACCATGGGCGCCGACGACCTCGACGGCACGGTATCGCAAGAAAAAGTTTATCACGAAGCCGGCGCTTCAACTCCGCAGCAACTTACGCGTGCCGACATTCACAAACTCATTCGCGAGGCCGGACGGCGTCCTGTCGAGCGCAATACGGTTTATGATGTGATTGCAGATTACAGCGACGAGCGCGACACGTTCGAAAAATGCACCGTATAGGCACTGTTCCGTATCAGGTTGCGGCGCCCTTAACTGAAGGTCTAGCAGCGCGCGCCGATGTCGAATTGGTGGTTGCCCCGCCGGCACAATTGGCGCAAATGTTGGCTGACGATTTGCTCGATTGCGCGTTGGCATCGTCGGTTTTAAGTTTAGGCGACAGCGAGTTCTCGATTTGGGCGGACGGCCCCGTTATCGCGTCTATTGGCCCGATTAAATCGGTGCTGCTTATGTTGCGTCCAGGCTGCGAGTCGTTGCATGATGTAAAGTCGTGGTATGCCGACCCGCATTCTCGCACGGGTCGCAAGCTGGCAGAATTAGTGTTGCGACAACATAAAGTCGACGCCGAAATGCGTGAGTGTGATGGCACCGATGCCTTTGATGGCAGCGTCGATGCGGTGCAAATAATTGGCGACCCCGCGCTAGATGCTGTTGAAAAATTCAGCGACTGGACAGTGATTGATTTAGGAAGTGAATGGCATCAACTTACTAATTTACCTTTTGTGTTCGCCGGCTGGCTTTTCAAAGATGCCAACAAGTTTGCGGATATCGCCCCTCTGCTTGAGGTTACTGCCCAATCCAATTGCGCGGCCTATGCCGATTCTGGATTGCATTATCATTTAGATGTTCAACAAGTAGAAATGTCACTGCAACAATTTGCACAATGGATATAGTCTTAGTCAATCCTGAAATTCCGCACAATAGTGGATGTGCCGCGCGGTTGTCAGCTGGTTTGCAAGTGCCCTTGCATTTCGTAAAACCATTGGGCTTTTCGATTGAAGATAAATATCTAAAGCGCGCTGGCCTAGATTATTGGGCGATGGTTGAATTACATGTGCACGATGATTGGGATGCGTGTTTAGCGAAGTTGTCTAAAGAATCCGAGTGCCCGATCCACCAACGCATTCATTTATTGTCCGCGCGTGGCGGCAAGTCGTTATTCGAAACGCAATTCGCCGCAGACTCGATTTTGGTGTTCGGCTCAGAGACTAAGGGCTTACCAGTTGAAATCATGGATGCATATCCAGAACAGCGTGTGTATGTGCCGATTGACAAGCGCATCCGCTCGTTGAATCTAGCTAATGTCGTTTGCTTGACTACTTACACCGCGATGGTTTCGGCAGGTGTCGATTTGCCCGATAACGACGGTAGCCACGAACGCGACCCTCGTGCGGATGACGGGGTGCGTCCGGGTGATTTGATTTAATTTCGAACAACTAGATTACATCAGGCAAAACCTGTGAATTATTTTCGGAGAATTTCTCTTTATTTCTTTTTGCTCGCATGGCCTGAGATTCATGATAATGTCTTGCTTCGGCTGTTTCTATGAATTCTGCTCTCGGGTGCAGAGACCTAACTTTTTCTTGAATCTGCTTGAGCGTTACGGCAAAAAACTCGCGCCTCGTATTGACTAAGTTTAGCCGAACCTCGTCAAATTCTTTGTGGAGAGTTTTCTCGAGAGCAGGTGCGTCTTCCGTATGAATCATTGCATGGACATCGAAAAAGAAAGGAACACTTGCGTCACCAAGCTCCTTCACGCGGTCCAATGGATCTAGCCTTCTAGTCATGCCAATCTTATAAACATTTTTGCCGAATGAACCAATATTTGAAATAACATAAACATGCCCTCTTTTGGTTTGTTGCGCCATTGACTTAGCCCTTTCACATCTTTCGTGCGCCTTTTCCAAATCTGCTTTGAGCAACTTGATTTTATCCTTCAGCGAGGACAGGGATGCCCCAGCTGCATCTTTGGCTTGAGCCTCAGCTTTTTCTAATAACTTTTTGAATTTTTCTTCCTCCCTTTCTGCTTGCAGTGCATCCTTTTCCAATTTTGCATCTTCGCGCATCTGGCGCCTTATCTCTGCCTGCTCCTCTTTCTCTTGCTGCTTTTTCTCATGGTATTCATGAGTTAGGCGCAGTTCAGCAATTTTCATCTCCAAATACTTCTCCGAAACAGAAACACTTGTCGACTCCCCCAGCTTATTTATTACTTCGCGAGACTTCCTCATTTTTGCCTCCAGCCTTCCTACATTGTTCCACTTAACTTTTGCGATAGCAACATCACACTCGTTGTTAAATGCTCTCGCTGACAAACGAATTGCCTTATTAATCAATTTTTTACCCTGCGCTTTGCTTCCATCCGCTGTGACATTCTCTATCACGGGGCAAAAAACTGCATCGCCACCCTTAATCATTTCTTTTTGTTTAAGCCTAATTTCATTTATTGCCTCCTTAAACGATTCAGATGTTGAATAATCGAAATGACTTTTATAAAAACCAAATTCAGCCAATTCGATAGCCTCATCATATATTGCTGACTCGCTAAGCAACCTGTCATAGATTTTCTTTTTCCGAGAATAGCTACTAACCAAATCAACGGTTTCGCTTTCGATCCGCTCTTTTTCCGACATTGACTTTTCAACCTCATCATCAATTGAAATAATTTTTGAATATTTATCTACAAGCTTATTGTTTTCGCCATGCAACTTTTTCTTTTCTCGCTCTAGCTTAGAACAATTAGATCCAAGCCGGCTTGCATAAAAGCACAATATTAGAACACAAACAATTAGAGCAATAACAACAAGAGACGTGGTATCTGATATAACTTCAATAATACCAAAGCCAATGGGTAGTAACTTTTAGCTTTTTAGCGCTTCTTAATACCTGGTGTGATTGTAACCCCATGCAATAATGCAGTTTAGAATAATCCTTAGCGCGGCACAAATATCATATACAATAGACACCAACGCTGTGAGCAATTGCTTTTGACGCCACGCTGAATAGACGCCGCGATTTTGGTTATGTCGAAAGGCGCGCACTATTTGACATGCAGTGTTGAAGTGAATTGCGCAAGTAAGGAAAGGATTAGAGGGTGCAAATCGTGGCCATGCAACTACAACGTTGCCTCAGAACCTTGGTTCAGTATTTCAATATAGGATGAGTAAACGAACACCTTACCCCTTCTGCGTCCTGTGATTTCACGCACTACGTCCAAGCGCACAAACGCTTTTATGGATTCCCCTTCACAGACAGTATTTATGTATTCTCCAGTCTTTCGGTTAGCAATCATGAATCTTATAATCGCCGGCGTGTATAAGCTGGTCAATTATAATCATTAATAGCGTTTTTGATTACAAGACGGCGCCTACCCGATATTATTCATCAAAAATCGCTCAAAATCGCAAACCACCACGCGCTTACCGCGCGCCTCGCACATAACCCCTTCGGCCTCGAGCAGGCGCTGTTGTTCTTCGACACCACCCGGATATTTAGGGTTAAGATCACCCTTAGATTTAACCGTCCTCCAAAATGGGACCACCCGCTTTTTGCCCGCCGCCAAATCTTCGCCGGCTGCCCCAGCGACAATGCGTGCGTAAATTCCGGTGACAATCGGGCAAGCCATGGTTGCGTTGTGGCGCTGCGCCAAATGCACACGAATTTGGTTTACGGTCATTACTTTACCTTGCGGCACAGCTTGCATTAAATCAAATATCTCTTTCGCGGACGGCAACAGTATCGTGCCTTCACCGAAACGTTTTTTCATGCCAGCGGTTAACGGCTGGACTTTGGGGAAGCCTTTGTCTTCTTTGAGCTTTTCGTTAAAGGTTTTTTTCGCCATCAAGTTTACCACCAAACTCGACCAACACCGGGTAATGATCGGATGCGCATTCGAGGTTAACCCCTGGCACTTCATTAATCACAGCGCCTTTGGTCATATCACCTGCCAACCCCTTAGTGAGCAACGCAAAATCAATACGCGACAAATATGGTTTTTTGTTATAGGTGTATTTGTCAGTACCAGCGCAAGCATCAATCAATCCTGCATCAATAAAAAACTTAACCGACAATTGGTTTTTAGATGCGTCCATCTCTAGCACTTCATTAAAATCACCGGCAATCACCGCGCGATAATCAGGGTTTACATCTAACTCAGCCTGAATAATCGACAACGCCTTAAGCGCCTCAGCCTCGCGTTTTACATCAGATTTTTCGTCACCGCGCTGCGACTTGAAATGCACCACATAGACATCGGCGTTAAATTCACCGCCAATGCTTACGCGTAAAAGATCGCGTCCGAAGCGTCTGGTGACACCCTTGGCATCGACATAATCACTGTGACGATAAGAGGTGACCGAATTAATTGGCAGGCGCGTTAGCAAGGCGTTGTCAATTCCGCGGGTGTCGTTGCCTTCGAACAACACTACTTCGTATCCAAGATTTTTGAGATAACGCTTATTAAAACTTTCGAGTACACCGCGATTTTCTACTTCTTCTAAAGCGATTACATCTGCATTCAAATGGTTAATAACTGTCGCCAGGCGGGCTTTGCGGGCTTCGGTGGCTGTGCGAGTATTACCCTCATTACGATAGGGATCGTCGTGCTCATCGAAAAGGTTTTCGACATTCCATGAAACGAAACGCACTCCGTTAGTTAATTTTTCTCCTACCTTATACCCACCAGACACAGGCGCGTTGGCTGCGACTTGCGTGCCATCAGTACACCACACCTCTTGCGGGCGATTAATAATGATTTGCAAGGTGCCCTTATATTGCGACACTTTTCCGCGCACTTGAATTTCGCGGCCTAGAAAAAAGTCAGCAGGAGCTACTCTGAAATCGCAAGCAGCCGATGCGAAGATTATCGCCTCAAACTTGCCCTGCCATTCTTCATGAAAATTAAGATGCGTTACCTTCCCTGAATCGTGGGTGCGCACCACCATCCCTTGCACCACTATCTCTTGTCCGATATGTGCATCACTAACCGCATCCCATTGCACAATATCTTGGGCAACTACAACATTGCTTAATGCAACAAATATTAAAACTAATAACTTTTTCATCGTCCTGATTCTTTAACTAATTCAATTGCGCGTGCCATCGCATCATCCGCAGTCATCGCTTCTTTGTTATCACGGTCACTTCGTAAACTAAATTCAACACCACGCTCGGCAGCGTCACGCCCGACGGTAATACGAATCGGCACACCAACCAAATCAGCATCTTTGAATTTAATACCAGGGCTTACCTTCTTACGGTCGTCCCACAGCACATCGCATCCAGCGCTTTCAAGAGCATCGTGGATTTCTTGTGCCAGCGCATCTTGCTCGTCGTTACCCGGCTTCATTTGAATCAAGTGAACCGCATAAGGCGCAATCGGCATCGGCCAAATCATGCCAGCGTCATCGTGGTTTTGCTCGATAGCTGAAGCAGCTACGCGCGACACGCCGATGCCGTAACAGCCCATGTACATCGGCTTGGTTTTCTGCTGCGCATCTAAAAAGTTTGCGCCCATCGCCTCAGAGTACTTGGTGCCCAACTGGAAAATATGCCCGACTTCGATGCCGCGCGTAATTTCAATTTGGCCTTCGCCATCAACCACACTATCGCCAGCCTGCACAGTGCCAAACTCGCATGTTTCGGGCTGTGGCAAATCGCGCCCGAAGTGAACGTCGAGATAGTGCATGTCGGTTTCGTTACCGCCACACAAAAATCCTTCGACACCATTAACGGACTCGTCAGCCAACAAACGAATATCATCTGCCAAGCCAATCGGGCCGGCAAACCCGACATCGGCACCAGTGGCTGAATTAACTTCAGCCTCACTTGCCAATTCGATATTCAAAGCATCGAGGTGATTGATGATTTTAATATCATTCAATTCGCGATCGCCGCGGCACATTACAGCAACTACACCAACGCTGCCGTCCGCGTAATCTACGTGGTAGAGAACCGTTTTTAACATGCGCGTTAATGGCAATTCTGGGAACAACTTTAACAAGTCATCGCACGACTTAGCGCCCGGCGTGCTTTCTTTGTGCATCTCAATTGCCGCATCACATGTCGCACCAGCAGGAATTACACTAACCGCCTTTTCGAGGTTTGCGGCGTATCCAGTGGCTTTGCACACTGCGATTGCGTCTTCGCCAGTATCGGCATCGACCATGAATTCTTCTGATCCTGAGCCGCCGATTGCTCCGCTGTCTGCTTCGACAGGAGTAAACCCAAGCCCACAACGCGTGAAAATATTGCGGTAAACCTGACGCATGGTCGCATAAGAATCAACCATGTCTTCGGCGCTAACATCAAAAGAGTAAGCGTCTTTCATGATGAATTCGCGACCGCGCATCAAACCAAAACGTGGACGAATTTCGTCGCGAAACTTAGTTTGAATTTGATACAGCGTGACCGGCAGCTGCTTGTACGACTGCACTTGCGACGCCACATATTTAGTAATCACTTCTTCGTGAGTCGGGCCCAGACAAACTTCACTACCCTTACGGTCTTTAAAGTTGAACAAAATGCCATCGGTAACGTAACGATCCCAGCGATCTGATTCGTCCCACAATTCGCGCGGCTGCAAAGCGGGCATCAATAATTCTGAACACCCCACTGCATCGTGCTCGGTGCGCACAATATTTTCGATATTTCGCAAAACCCGGTATAACATCGGGCCATATACATAAATACCTGCGGCCAACTTTTGCAAGAAGCCGGCGCGAGCCATAAGGGCGTGCGAGCGAACTTCAGCATCGGCTGGTTCGTCGCGTAAAGTTACAAACAACTGTCGGGAAAGACGCATGACGTCGCATAGTTTAATCTCGCGGGGTGATGTAACATAATCAACAATAGATGAATCGTCTCGCCCTTCCTGCTGTCGTGCTTGCCCTGCTGGGCTTGATTGGATGGCTTATGTTGTCGCCAAGCAGTAATTCTGCAGCGCCGGTCGACCTTGGCCAACCCATCGACGTGAGCAATTTGCAAGAAATCGGTTATTCCGAAGAGCGCCTCGCCGAAATTGCTGCTGAAAAATTACGGCGCGAGCTAGAGCGTGAAAACATTGCCGACACCAATGCAAGTAATCTAAACTGGACACAACTCGAATATGGCAGTGCCAGTTTTACCGGTTATGTCGTCGATCCATCCGGAGAACCCCTAGCCGACATCGAAGTAAAGATGGCAGTCAGTCGCAAGTGGCAGTACATATTTGATCCAAGCGACAAAAACCTAATCACCATCTGGACGGCGTCCACTGCTGCAAATGGCTTCTTTTATTTTCCGGCTGCTGAATATCCGCAAGCTGATTATTTACTGCAAATCGCCACCGAAAATTATCCGGTCAAGCAAATTGAAAACTTAAAAGCCAACATCGGGTACTCGCGCGACCTCGGCGAAATCAAGTTAGCGGCCCCTGCATTTATCAGTGGCAAGGTCGTCGATGAAAACAATTCTGGCGTTGGTGGCGCATTAATCGAAAGCTATATCGTGCTTGATCGCAACCAATATCAAAAAATCGAAACTCCTTTTGATGTAGTGAGCAATGCCGATGGTAGTTTTACAACAACTGCATTACCAGCGCGTGATGTTTATCTACAAGCTGGCTTAGATGGCTTCGTTGACGGGGTTTCTCCTAAGTTAAAACTTAAAGAAGGCGAAGAGTTTAGTGATTTGACCATCGTATTGCAAAAGCCTCAATTTGTAGGTGGCAAGGTTGTCGATGAGAATAATTCTCCACTGGCAAGCGCAGTAGTTAGTCAAGATCAAAACTACACCTATGATTCGGTCGACAACTCTGTCAAGACTGGCGCCGATGGACGATTCTCTCTTCCACTTGCACCTGATAAATCGGATGTTCGTGTGAATGTCAATGCCGCGGGCTATCGTGTCAGAAGCTCAAAAATTACAGATTTAAGCAGCGACACCATTATCCAGCTAAAAACTCTGCCGACAATTAGCGGAATGGTGCGCGACCACAATCAACGCCCAATCGAAGGCGCAACAGTGGTTTTATGCGACCGCTCTATTTCAACGCAGCTTATTTCACGCGGACTTGATGTCGCAAAATTTAATGGCACCGCCATCACCGACGCACAAGGTAATTTCGTACTTACTGCCGCCAATGTCGGCATTGACAATTCGCGCATGAAACTGATAGCGTTCTCCGAAACCCACCCCGCGACTCAGTACGCGAAGGTGATTTCATTTATTGATCGCGGTAGCAAAGTTTACGATTACAACGACATCGTGATTGACTTAAAGAAAGGATTTCGCGTATCAGGCAGCGTTGCGGGCCATTCCGGGCAAAACATCAACAAAGCCCAAGTGTTACTGCGGCGGCTTGCCAAGCCGCGTCGCTCGCGCTTACCTGCGGTAGACGTGCGCCGCGGTGGCGACATTATTGATCAACTAGTCATCGACGACTCAGGCGTCTTCGAATTTACAAACCTCGAAGACGGTGAGTATCGCGTCGAAGCTTATCACCGCGATTTTTCGCCGACACAAAGTGACGACTTTTCGCTGATAGATGTCGACTATGAATGTGAATTAATCATGCAAGCACCCGGTGGCATTACAGGACAATTTCTGGGTGATGTAGGTCAGTATCCAAACCTTGTGGTGCAAGCTACTTCACCTGGTTTGGATTTGATACAAGTTAAACCCAACGCAGACGGTTCGTTCGAGTTTTTAAACTTAATGCCGGGTGTTTATAGCCTGCAAGCGCATGATGTGCTTAGCGCTAATCGCGGTAAGTGGTGGCAAAGTGCGCAATCGCCGCTGGCTGAGTTAGACGGAATTGAAGTAACGGCGGCCAATTACACCCACGCTAATCTCGAAATTGATAGTGCGGGTTTTGCGTCAATTGCAGGGTTTATAAAAATAAATGGTGCCCCTGCGGTGTCGTATAAAGTTTTTGCAGTGCCCCACATTTACGGTGCCGCTGCTGAAGACAAGCGCATGGTGGTGCGCGAAAATGTAATGCATATGCGCGAGGCACGCACTAATCCAGATGGCAGTTTCGAGATAAACGGAATTGTGACTAACGACTACTGGGTCATTGTCGAAAGTCCTGATTCGCGTCGTAGAGATATGGCATCGTTAACTCCGACTGGATTGTCGGTGCATGAAATTAGCATTAATGAAGCACAGCAATATCAGGTTGATTTCAATATTTTAACTGGAAGTGTAAAAGTAATCCCGCAAGTAGAAAAGAATCGAGCTAGCAAGCATATTACATTGGTGCCAGTGCCTGCAGATGGTCGCAATTCTCAAAGGCTTTATGTTACAGCCAATGATTCTCGCACTTACAATGATATTCCTGAAGGTAGTTACGAGTGGCAGCTAAACAAAAAAGATCCTCCGCAAATGGTGTTCGTCCAAGCAGGAGGGGTGGTTGAGATTTCTGTAAAACTGCCAAAGAGGGGTGGTTATTATGGCAGGTAAACTCACTTTAGTTTTCTGGATAGCGTTCCCGTTGATAACGTTGTTTACGATTTTATTATTCTCGCCGCGTGCCGAATACGAGGTAACTCAACAGCCATTGCCCGAAGTGATCGTCGAGCGAGTGCTTGAATATGCCAAGCCGTTTTCGATTACCGTGGTCGATGAACACGGCAAAGAAATCGGCGATGCAGTAGTCCTATTCACTCAGCCAGAATTACATCAAAGCATTTCTGACGAATACGGTGTCGCGCGTACTACCTTTTACAACCTCGACAACGTACACGCCCTAGCCTACGCCCGCGGATACAAACCAAGTGCGATTGTTGCGGTAAGCAATAACGGCTCGATGCTGTTAGAAAAAAAATCTCCGTTACCAGAAACAGCCGCGCCACTTGCAGAAATTTTTCCGCGCAAAGTACAGTTAGCAAATAGCGAAAATGTTTCATTTGCAAATTGCATGATGTTGGTGCGTCCACAAGGTGACGAACACGCCGAACCGTTTATTTACTTTGCCGACGAAACAGGTAGTTTCAATCTAGATCAAGTTCCAGGCATCGACTTAGATTGCCGTGTTTACCCACCCGCCCTTCCAGCGATTGCCGACACTATGCTCAAGAAATTCGTATTGCAGGCTAGTCAAAAACAGATAGTCATAAACGGCCTTGCGACTCAGCGCGTGGCTCATCAAGGGTTAAGAGCAAACGCCTTGTACCGCCTTGAAAGCAGTGATTTAATCGCTTTAGTGCGCAGTAGCGCTCAGGGTGATATCAGCATCGGGCCCTTGCCGGCCGCCGTGAATTACTCGATTAAGCTTAACGACTGATCACCAGAATCGTATGCGTATAGAGCGCGATCAAACAACTGCAAGCGCTCAATCAACACTGAAGGCGTAAGTCGTTTAGTAGTGCGCAACACCACCACCCCATCACCCAATAATTCTCCCGGTCGGGATGGCGTCCAGTGTTTGAATGCTTTTTCGCGTGAACCATTTTTAGTTGGTGGCAAGAACACTATAGAGCGTGGCGGCAACTCTTGTTTTAGAATTGCAACTTGAGGTTCTGCGCGTTGCACTGATTCTAATTGAATTAAATTAAAACGACTGACAAACATGATGCCGGCAAAACTTAACATTGCTAACGGTAAGGCGCGGCGGATTCGTTCGGGGCATTCGCGCAATAAAAACACAAAGCCTATGGTAAGCAAAGGTAATGTTTCGATCACATACAACGGTCCGAGGTAAAGGCGGTGCCCTGCGTACCAATGCACCGAATACGCCAGTGGAAGAATAATTGCGGCGGCGATTGCCACTCCGCCATCTTTTACACGCAAACGCCAAGCCCCCCAAAATGCCAAGGCTATCGCACCAAGGATGCCACCGAAGGCAACTGACCAGCGACCGAATTGGCGGAGCAAGCCATCAAGCATATCGCCATTGCCATAAACATCTAACACCTCGCGGTTACCATCGAAGGGGCCGAATTTAGCTGCATACAATTCGTAAGTTGCAGTAAACATATCGCCGGTGGTTATTTGATTGAAGTACAAAATACCCATTAAAAACGGCATCCCGCCGACTATTGCGAATAAGGTTTGCTTGAACATGCCGTTACGCAGCATCGTTAACCCCATAATCGCCGCGAACACTAGCCCGGTTAATGGGCGAACAGCAAAAGCCATGCCGCACGCAGCACCAACTAATGCTCCCCATGAATGCGAGTGCTTGCGCGATCGCAAGAAACCATAATAGGCCGCCAACACCGCAGTCAAACTAAAAACCTCAGACTGCCATGAGGTATTTAGCAACATAAAAAACGGCGACACCGCAAACAACAACATTGCTAAACGTGAATCATTTTTCAAGTTAAGCATCTGCGCAATTCGCAACACTAGCCACAAGTCGATTAAGGCGCACATTAATGTCGAGAACAGTGGCCATCCAAACCAGGCGGATGGAATTAATGCTATTGAGGTGCCTGGAGAATATTTAGAGAACCTCACCCCATTTGCTTCATCTTCATATACTTGGCGACGACGAAATACTGTAGCCAAATTATCCTCGGCCAATGGTTCGCTTAACTGCCCTTCGGCAAACAACTCGGCTTGCATAAAATAGGCGCGCTCGTCGTTGGTGACCGGACCTGGAGTAAGGCTACTTAGCAAAGTCGGCATGATCGCCACCATCACAGCCATGATAATCGGCAGTCCGCTAATATCGCCGACTAAGTTCTCGCGCGACGCCCAGAACCAAGCGATTATCGCAGCGACGGCGGCAATGTAGATGTCATATTGCTGCAGCGCCTTGTCATCGAGCAGCAGCGCCAGCACCGCGGGGATGGCACCGAGCGCCATTACGGTAATTAATGTTTTTGCAGAAGGTGATTTCATCTTTATGCCCCTCTAGGTTACCCTAAGCGCATGCTGTTTGCGATACTTAGCCGTCTGCACTCGTTTGCGCTGCTGTTGGTGCTTGCGTTTTTGGGTGCCACCATCGTCGGTGCCGCCAAAACCGGGTTTACTCCAGATCACTCGCGTTACGATGCCGCCGAATTTCAAAACAAACAAGGCGGATCTCGGTTTATTGTGTCGGTTTTCCCAAATCCGCAAGGTAAGCGGATATTGCTTCTGGATAACGCTGCAACCGACCCTATTATTCCCTCAACGGTGCCTCGCGAAATTGTAGACAAGTTGTCTAAAGCCCTTGCCCGCAAGGGTATTACAGCGATTCATAGTTACGGTTTGCCTCTCGATAAAATAGAGGGCCAATTTGATGCAGCAGTGCTTCTTTACCCTTGCGATATCTACGTTAAGCTAGATTTTGACGAATTGGCGGCCAAACTAGACGCCAAAGCGTTATTTGACTACTGCGATGGCTGGAGCAGCAGCACCGCCGATGCCGCCGGTTTGATGCACTTAAACTTCGCCCGCACTTATTGGCCCCACTGGCTAGACCCAGAAATGCTGCAGTTTGTTGAACATGTGAGAAAAGTTACCAAGCCTAGCGATGGCTTTCTTCTTGTACCAAGCGAGCCACTCTCCACCACAGCAGCCCGCGCGCGGTGGTTTTTGCCACTGAATTACTATTTAGCACCACGCAGTTTTTATTTATATAAGCCCGAGGAAGGCACTTCTTATTTGACTGAGTATTTCCAGTGGGTGAAAGATTACAGCGCAACCCGTCCATTCAAAGGTCAGCAAAAAATGAAAAGTCATCCGCGTGCTTTGAGTAAGCTGCCGAAGATGAATACTGCGCGCACTCTCAATACCGAAGAATTGGCAGTCGCAAAATCGCGCGACGTGCAGTGGGTTTTATTCTGGCGGCATCAGGCTGATTTTAAAATTTGTGACTTTGAATTGGTCGACATCGAAACCGTGCGAGGATGGAAATAATGCTGCACTTGCTTAACGCCTTATTATTCATAGCGGTCAGCGTTTGCATCGGACGCGCGCTGTTACCGTCACAAAACGTAGTTGCTCGTTCGCGCGGCGAAGAGTTCGCAGTGGCCTACACTTTGGGCTTAGCCGCGATTGTGGTGCTGTGCAATTTAGTATTCGTGGTTGGCTTACAACTTAGTTTTGCGGTTGGCTGGTCGTTGGTCGTTGGCAGCTACGCGCTTTACCACCAGAGCAAACGCGAATCCGAATTTGCTGCATCGCCATTCAGCAAAGCGATTACTTTGGCACTGCTCGCAGTTGGGCTGTTAAGCCTAATCGCCACCGTAGCCTATCCAATCAATGAATTTGACGCTATTTACCACTGGGCCTACCGCGGAAAAGTTCTATTATTTAATGGCACTCCGCTTAACGAAGCAATCACCGGCATAGTCAGCAACGACAATTTCGGAAGAGTGGTTACCCACCCTAACTACCCATTGGGCGTACCGATCATCGAAGCATATAGTTCTTACTTCAGCGGATGGAGCGATCGCTGGGTGCAACTGCCACTCGGATTATGGTCGGCATGCATGCCCTGGCTGGTGGCTTTTGGTTTGCGCAGCCTTTCACAAAACGCCATTCGCTTAGCGGCAATCGCGACTGCGGCTACACCGATTTTGTATGTGACAAATTTCACAGAAAACGGTTTCGCTGATTTACTAAACGCCGGCACTTCATCGAGCATGATGTTGGGTGGCGGTTCAGACTTGGCGGTGATGTGCATGATAACTTTAGCCGCTTCTTTATTTTTGCGCGCAACACAGGCAAACTGTAAACGATTAGCAATCACCGCTGGGCTCGCGCTCGCAGCTACTGCCGCGATGAAAAACGAGGGGTTGGCTTTGTTAGGTATTTGCATGATTGCGTGCGCAGTTGCCCATTTACTAAAAAACCGTCCGACAAGGGCAATCGGTTTCTTTGCAGCTAGCGCTATTATTTGTGTTTCACCATGGCTGGGCATTCGCGCGCAAATTCCGGCTATTGACGAAAATTATAGTGAACAATTGACTATCGAAAACGTCATCCACTTTGCTGGTGGTGGCGACGAACTGGTAGAAAAATCACCACTCGCACAGCAAATTGATGAAGCGGATATCCCGACACGACGCTCTTTGGTAAGTGCCGCATTCGTTGAAGAGTTTTTCGATATGCGTAGTTGGGGGCTATTATGGGTGCTTGCGGCGATCTCGATTTGTTTGGCATTGAGCAATCTTGAAAGCTTTAATTACCGCTGGCTAACTTTGGTAGTTTGCGGCGGCGTGACTTTGTACTTTTTAATCCTGTTGGTTACGCCCTGGAATTTCCCTTCATTGCGCGACAAAGGTATTCCCGAGCGTTTGTTGGTGCATTTGGTCGGTCCAATTATGCTTCTTGTTGGTCATGCGCTTTCGAGTATCGACAGCAAGCCAAATAATGTAGAATAAGGCGCATGTTGCGCGTTGCACTGCTACTTTCCTTAATAGGCCTTTCGGGCGCCTGCTCAAACAAACCAGATTTCGGTGATAAAAAACCGGTGATTCTGATTTCAATCGACTCTCTAAGAGCCGATTTCACAACACCTTACGGCCACAAGCCGACCTTTGGCGGCAAGGTCCAAAGCACCCCGTTTTTGAACAAACTTGCCAATGAAGGCGTGATGTTCAATAACACCATGGCCGCCTCCCCCTGGACTCTACCGAGCCATATGTCGATTTTGACTGGCATGCACCCCATTGAGCATGGCGTGCGCTCGCGCAAGTTTTCGCTTAACGAGAAAATCAACCTCATCTCGAACAAATACCAAAACGAAAACTACGCAACCGCCGGCTTCTTTTCAGCACCATTCTTGCATCCTGTCTGGGGTTTTCACCGCGGATTTGATGTTTATGCTCCCGGCGCTGATTACCTCGGCACCATTGATGCCGCACAGCACCTGTCAGCTTCCGGCAAGGGTCCTGAAGTGCAAGTTATTCATCACAAGTCTCACACCGATGCCGAGACTGGTGGACAAGTTATCGACCGCGCAATAAAGTGGCTCGAAGACGACGACCACTATACCGAGCCGTTTTTCTTATTCATGCACTTCTGGGACCCGCATTACGATTATGCCGCCCCGCAAGAATACGTCGATATGTTTCATCCTGATTTTGATGGTGAGGTCGATGGCACCGAGTTGGTGAATTTTGATATAGAACTAGATGCCGCTCAAGCGAAACATCTAAAGGCACTTTACGAAGCCGAAATTCGTTACACCGATGATCAGCTTGCGCGATTTTTTGGCAAGCTAAGCGAATGGGGTATCGAAAACGATGTGATTATTGCGATCGTTTCAGATCATGGCGACGCCTTCCTAGAGCACGACCAACGCGGTCATCACTTGACCTTGTACGACGAAGTGATGCGCGTGCCGATGATAATTCGCGCGCCAGGTTTAGTCGAAGCTGGCCAACAAGTAGATGGCAGCGTGTCGATTACCGATTTGTCACCTACGCTGCTCGATTTGTCTAACCTCACACCGTTTCACAAACGCAGCGGGCAATCAATGCGACCGCTATGGGAAAGTAAAGACGCTAATCACCAAGTAACCATGGATTTACTGCGGCCGACTAAGAAAATCGAGTTTCGCGGTTACCGAAATGGCAACATGAAGGGCATCCTCGATTCGTTTGAGCGCACTTTAACCCTGCTTAACCTCAACGACGACCCGCTCGAAAATAATCCGCAAGTGGTTCAGCCAAATTCTGATATGCCATTTGCACGCGAGACGATAGAATTTATTCAGAAAGTTGCGAAACAACGCGGACCCCGTCCAGGCCTTGTTTCTGAAACTGGTGAAATGACCAACCTGCTTTCTGAACTCGGTTATACCGAAGACTAATCCCCCTCTAGATAATCATGAAAATAGCTGTAATAGGAACTGGATACGTTGGCTTAGTTGCCGGAACTTGCTTTGCCGAAATGGGCAGTCAAGTCACATGTGTAGACATCGACGAAGATAAAATCGCGGGCTTGCTGCGCGGCGAGATACCGATTTTTGAACCGGGCTTGTCTGAGTTAGTGTTGTCGAATGTCAACAACGGGCGGCTTAAATTCACTACCGATTTAAAAGCTGCGGTTGGCGAAGCGCGCGTAGTTTTCATCGCAGTGGGCACTCCATCTGGCGCAGATGGCGAAGCCGATTTGACGGCGGTCTATAAAGTTGCCGAATCCATCGGTGCAGTAGCTAACGGACCTAAACTGATTGTCGATAAATCTACAGTGCCAGTCGGTACAGCAGCAAAGGTAAAAGAATTCGCGCAGGCGCAAACCGAACACAAGATGTCCGTTTGTTCAAATCCAGAATTCTTGAAAGAAGGCGCGGCAATCGATGACTTCTTACGCCCCGACCGCGTAGTTATCGGCGCCGAGTCCGACGAAGATTTCGACTTAATGGATGAACTCTACAAACCGTTTACTCGAAACGGTGCGCCGATCATTCACATGGACCCACTATCTGCCGAGATGACGAAGTATGCGTCAAACGCAATGTTGGCTACGCGCATTTCATTCATGA